>ERZ1673730.419-NODE-419-length-55282-cov-46.335180_pt1 | contig 55282 bp, 54 predicted proteins | sample MGYA00580200_ERZ1673730 | MGnify/ENA primary metagenome ERZ1673730 (study PRJEB41218, sample SAMN15661761) | gut metagenome | host: Homo sapiens | place: Canada: London | collected 2015-08-20/2019-03-30 | study: EMG produced TPA metagenomics assembly of...
CGGCGTTAATTACCGCCCTTCCGGAGATCATCACAACGATTGTTGAAGCGATCCCACAGATCATTGAAGGCATTATCACAGCGCTTACGGAGAACATACCGCTTATCATTCAAGCGGGTATTGATCTTCTTGTCGCGCTCATACAGGCATTACCGCAGATTATAACGACAATCGTTCAAGCGATCCCGCAAATCATAAGCGGCATTGTAAACGCGCTGATCGGCAACATCGACCAAATCATTATGGCGGGCGTTCAGCTTTTCGTGGCGCTCATTCAGAATTTGCCGACGATCATAGTTGAAATTGTGAAGGCAGTTCCGCAGATTGTTTCCGGCATTGTGCAAGCGTTCGCGTCGCTGGGCGGCGAAATGATAAACGCGGGCGCAAACCTTCTTCACGGCTTGTGGGAAGGTATCAGCGGGGCGGCTTCGTGGTTGTGGGAAAAGGTATCCGGCTGGGCTTCGTCCCTTGTTTCGGGTATTAAGGACTTCTTCGGCATTCATTCCCCGTCAACGGTATTCGCTGAAATCGGCGGCAACATGGCGGACGGCGTGGGCGTAGGCTTCACCGACAACATGGGCGGCGTTGAAGGCGATATGACCGCCGCAATGGGCGGAGCGGGCGCGCTGACGGCGGCGGAAGCAGTAAACGCCGTGAACAACGGCATTATTGCGAACATTGAAGGCTTGTCCGGAGCGGTGAACGCGATCGTCGAGCGGGTTATTACCGGACTGACGGCGCAAGCCCAGCGTTTCAATCAAGCCGGACAGGACTTCGACAAAAACATAGCTTCCGGCATGGTGGCGGGTATCGTGCAGATCACGCAGAAAGTACCGCAGATCGCGCAAAGCATTATTACCGCATTCACGGCACAACATCAAAAGTTCGTAACCGAAGGAACGAACATCGACAAGAGCATAGCGCAAGGAATGATCGCGGGTATCCCGCAGATCACGGGCAAGGTTGCACAAATCATTCAGCCCATTATTACCGCGCTTCGCTCTTACGTATCGGAGTTCACGGCGGCGGGCGAAGAGATGGTACGCGGCATTTGGCAGGGCTTTCAAAATATGTCCGGCTGGCTTGAAAGTCGCGTCCGCTCTATGATGAGAGATATTGTGGCGGCGGTTGAAGAGGAAATGGACATCAATTCCCCGTCGAAGGTTTTTGCCCGTATCGGTTCGTACATGGCGCAGGGCTTGGGCGAAGGCTTCGCCCGCGAAATGCGCGACGTTGAAAGTTCGATCCGGCGCGAAACGTCGAACGCCGTTCCGGAATTCCGTTCCGGAGAGGGACGCGACACGCGCGGCGGCGGTACGCCTTCCGTTGAAGTCGTGCAAAACATCTATGCGAACGAAACGAGCTACGCCGAACAGCAAAGACAGGCGGCGCGGCAGTTCCGGCAGATTGCGCGGGAGGTTATGGCATGAGGACACAAGAAAAATTGATCTACACGAACGAGCGCGGGGAAAGCATAGAGTTTTCCCCCGCTTCTTCGTATCACGTAAACTTCAAGGACGTTACCGGACTTTCCGACGTGCGGAACGCTATTTACAGCACCAACAGCATGGGGCAGGACGGCGACACATACTTGGGCTATCGGATCGAAAGCCGCGATATTGACATCGTGGGATACATCAAGGAGCGGGACAAGCAAGCGGCGCAGAACCTACGCCGGAAGCTGAACCGCATATTAAATCCGCAGTACGAAGCAACGTTGACGTATGTTTTCGGCGACTTCCGGCGGGTGATCGGGTGCAAGATCGACGACGCGCCGATCTTCAAGCGAAAGCCGATCTTCGAGCAATTCACGGTTAGCTTGTCTTGCCTTAATCCCTTTTGGAGAGAGGAAACAGAAACGCGCGAGGACATAGCAACGTGGATCGGCGGCTTTGAATTCCCCGTTCCGGACGGGCTGGAGCTTTACGACGGCTGGGAAATCGGCTATCGCCAGCCGTCGCTGATTGTGAACGTCTACAATTCCGGCGACGTGAAAAGCGGTATCCGGATCGAGTTCCGCGCGATCGGCGCGGTTACAAATCCCGTATTGCTGAACGTCGATACACGGGAGTTTATCAAGCTGAATATTTCGCTTGTAGCGGGCGACGTTTTAACCGTTTCCACGGGCTACGGTGAAAAAGCCGTGAAGCTGAACCGTGGCGGCACGATTACAGACGCGTTCCGCTATCTCGACGTTGATAGTTCGTATTTGCAGATCGCCGTGGGCGACAATCTCTTCCGTTATTCAGCGGACGCGAACGCCGAAAATCTCGAAGTTTCGATCTATCACAATAACTTGTATTTGGGGGTGTAGCGCGGTGGAATTATACGTTTATAGCCGCGATATGACACTTCAAGGGATCGTCGAAAAGATTTCGTCCTTAATATGGACGCGGCGTTATTGGAGTTGCGGCGAATTCAAGTTGCTTGTTCCCTTCACGGAGGAACACGCCCGCTTGCTGGTGAAGGAAAATATCATCATCAAGCGCGGCGGCAACGAAGCGGCGGAAATCCGCTATATTCACATCACAAAGAATTCACAGGGCATGGAGGAAATAGAGGTTCAAGGCAAGTTCCTTCTTTCGTGGATCGGCAAGCGCATTTTGACAACGCAGATCATCACGAAGGACACGACACAGAACATTCTATACGCCATTGTGAAGCAGACTTGCACGAACGCAGGAGCGGCGCGCAATATCCCGAATTTCAGCATATCCACGACCGACGCAGACACCGGAAGCGGGCAGATCGACTATACTTCGGAGCAGTACGCGAACGCCCAGCTTGCGGCGGAAACGGCGGCGAAGGCGGCGAAGCTGGGTATTCGGGTTCTGACAAATGCCCGCACGGGCAAGCATACCTTTTCCGTTTACGAAGGGCGCGATCTTACGGCGGGCAATACCGCAGGGAACGCGCCTTGTATATTTTCGCAGGAGTTCGACAACATCGTTGAACAGGAATACACGAACAGCGTTGAAAACCTTAAAACAACGGCTTACGTCGGCGGAGAGGAAAAAGAAGGCGTAACGCGGAAGGTTGCCGAAGTCGGCGGCAGTTCGACGGGGCTTTCCCGCGACGAAGTTTTCATCAATGCAACGGACATCGTGCAGGAATACGAAAACGAGAGCGGGCAGACCGTAACGCTTACAACGGCGCAGTATTTAGCGCTTCTTTCCGCGCGCGGCGTTGAAGAGCTGGAGCAATACGCGGAAACGCTTGCTTTCGGATCGAAGATCAACACGAACGCGAATTTGAAGTACGGCACGGACTACGATTTAGGCGATCGGGTAACGTGTATCAATAAGCGCTGGAACGTCCGCATTGACGTTCGCATAACGGAGATCGCGGAAACCTACGAAACCAGCGGCGAAGAAATAGATATTACCTTCGGCGAGAGCTTGCCCGCGCTTCTGACACAAATTCGGCAGATTACGAAATAAAGGAGGGCTTCACAGCATGGAAAAATCAAGTTTCTTCAACAGCGTTTCGCACGATCGCACGTACAAGGCGGAGGATTGGGCGGAATACTTTGCTTCGTTCATCGGGAACGGCGTTTTCCCCGTCCCTTCGACGGGGCTTCAAGTCGTTGCAAACGACGGAATGAAGCTGAACGTAAAAACGGGCAAAGCGTGGATCAACGGTTACTTCTACTTCAACACGGGCGATCTTGCCGTCGAGCTTGACACGGCGGACGGACAGTTGAACCGCATTGATCGCGTTGTCGTGCGCTGGGATTTGACAAACCGCGTTATGTCGGTGAAGGTCAAATCTTCTTCGTTCAGCGCTTCCCCTACCGCGCCCGCATTGCAGAGGGACGCGGACGTTTACGAGCTTGCGCTGGCGGACATCTACGTGGGCGCGGGCGTAACAGCTATCACGCAAAGCAAGATCACGGATCAACGCTTGAACACGTCGCTTTGCGGCGTTGTTGCCGCCGTCGTTCAGCAGATCGACACGGCGGCTTTTAACGCACAGCTTCAAGCGTGGTTCGCTGAATATCAATCCCTTTCGGCGGCGGAGTACAACACGCTTGTTTCGTATATGAATTCGCTGAAATTGCAGGGTAACACGCAATACGAAGCGTTCGAACAACACATGGCGGATTTTGAAACACAGGCGGCGGCGGACTTCAACGCATGGTTTAACGGCTTGCAAAACGTCCTTGACGATAACGCGGCAACAAATCTTCTGAACATCACGAACGCGCTTGACGCGCGCGTGGATATGCTGGAAGCGGTGCTTTTCAATGACATTATGACAAATCCGTTCTTGATCCTCTTCGATGATCTCGACGGCGTAACGTCTACGGGCATTTGGAACGAGAGTTTGCAGAGGATCGAATGCTGACGCGGTACGCTTGCACGGCGGCGGAATTGTCGTGCGTGATCGGAAACATCTTCGCGGAGCTTTCCCCGCCATGCGCGGCTTGCGGCGCGGAGGTATTACAGATCACAGGAACAACGGTTACAGGGAACGCGGCAACGCTGACCGTTACCGAAGCGGGCTTCGATTTCGACGGGTGCGCCGACGATACCGCTATGATCGAGCGAATGCGGAAAGGACGGTGCATATATGCAAAGACCGGAGCGGGAGCGGAAAGAACCGACGGAATTCAACGTGATTGTGAAAGCGAAAGACCTTGTAAAGCACACCTTCACGATCACGAATTCGACGGAGCGCTACCCGAAGAAATACCGCTTCACGCTTGTAAACAGGATACAGGATAAAGCGGTGGACATTTACGAATGCGTCCTTGAAGCGAACGAATTAGACCTTCGGGACGCGCAGGAATACAGACAACGGCAGAAGCTACAAGCAAAGGCGCTGACCTATTGCAAGGAGCTTCTATTTTTCATAGAGCTTTCGCAGGAAATGGGCTTTATTTCTATGAGCAGTTGCGAATATTGGTCAAAACTTGCGCTTGAAGTGAAGTACATGACGACCGCGTGGAAGAAGCGGGACAAAACGAGAGCTTGAAAAACGTTCGGGGTACATCTTGAAACGCCTAATTCGTCGAACGCCCACAACGTCCGCAACGTCAATTCGGACGGCTCTTTGAACAACAACAACGCGTACAACGGCAACAGGGGCGTTCGCCCGCTTCGGTGGACTATGCGAACGAGTAGGCACAGCCGAAAGCAGAATACCACCATCAAAGGAAGGTGTATCCCGTCGCCGCTATCCACGGCGGGGACAAATACAGGATCGCCGATACCGGAGCATACCGCCTTCCGGCGGCTGGCAAAGGTTATAAACAGCGAGGATTTTTTATTATGACAGACTTTGAAAAGATACACAGTTTTGAAAGCCTATACAATGCCTACCGAAAGGCGCGGCAAGGCAAGAGGTGGAAAGGAGCGGCGGCAAAGTTTGAAGTTAATCTTCTTGAAGCGCTGAACCTATTAAGCGCGCAGATCAGAACGAAGCGCTATACCATGTCCCCGTATAACACGTTCGAGGTATACGAACCGAAGCGCCGCGTGGTTATGTCGAACAGCTACAAAGACAAGGTTGTTCAACATTCGCTTTGCGATAACGTGCTTGAACCGATTTTGACACGATCGTTCATTCGCGATAACTACGCGTCGCAGGTGGGGAAAGGTACGCATTATGGGTTAGACAGGCTTCAAGAGTTCATGCGGAGGTTTTACAGGAAAAACGGAATTGACGGCTGGATACTGAAAGGCGATATTTCAAAATATTTCTATTCGATCCGGCACGACGTTTTGAAAACCTTAATCCGCGAGAAGATAACCGATCCGGACGTTTTGTGGCTTGTCGATCTTATCATCGACAGCACCGAAGGCAACGTCGGAATACCGATCGGCAATCAAACTTCACAGCTTTTCGCCCTTCTCTACCTTGACGGGCTGGATCACTTCGTAAAGGAAAAGCTGGGTATCAAATATTACGGGCGCTATATGGACGACTTCTTTTTGATCCATCACGACAAAGCATATTTGCAGGAGTGCCGGAAGCAGATTGAAGCGTTCGTACAGGCGCGCGGGCTTTCGCTGAATGCGAAAACGAATATCTTTCCCTTGAAACACGGCGTTGATTTCTTGGGCTTTCATACATACTTGACCGAAAGCGGCGCGGTGATCCGCAAGGTGCGCCGCAGGAGCAAAAACAATATGAAGCGGAAGTTGAAGAAATTAGCCGCCCTTCACGCGGCGGGACGGATCGACGGAAAGACCGTTGAACAATCCTATCAAAGCTGGAGAGGACACGCCGAAAAGGGAAACAGCTATCACTTGATCCGGCGGACGGATCATTATTACAACAGCTTAATGAAATCAAAGGAGGCGGCACAATGTCAAAAACATTAGGCAGTTTGTCGGTGGGCGCGAAGATTGAAGTTCCGGTTCTTTCGGCGTATCAATCGCGCTTCGGATCGAAGATCGTTTTCAAGATCGCCGACAAGAACCACAGCGGCTACCCGTCGAATTCCGTAACGCTGATTACGGAAAAGATCATTCAGTTAATGTGTTTCGACGCGAAAGAGCCGAGCAACAGCAACAGCGACCGGAAACAATACGGCAATAACCGTTATCAGCATTCAAACATTCTGCAATGGCTGAATAGCAACGCAACGGCGGGCGCATGGTACAGCGCAAAGCACAGCGCGGACGCGCCGCCTACAAACGCGAACGTATGGAACAATTACAACGAGTACGACGCGTGGGCGGGCTTCCTTGCTATGCTTGATCCGAAGTTCGTTGCGGAGCTTCTGACAACAACGCAGACCGTCGCAAGAAATACCGTTACCGACGGCGGAAGCTATGAAACGGTAACGTCAAAAATGTTCCTTGCGTCCACCACAGAAGTGGGGCTTGCGAATGAAAACAATATCGCAGAAGGAACGCTTCTTGCGCTATTCAGCAACAACGCTTCCCGCGTCGCTTATCCTACGGCGCAATGCGTGAGCAATTCGGAGTACACGGACGCTAATTTCAGCACGTCAAAGGGCTGGTATTGGTGGCTTCGTACGCCTCATTCGTCGGACGCCCACTACGTCCGCTTCGTCGGTTCGGACGGCTCTTTGAACTACTACAGCGCGTGCAGCGGCATCAGTGGCGTTCGCCCGCTTTGTAATCTTAAATCTTCTATCTTGGTATCTGACAGCCCGAACAGCGACGGAAATTATACGGTAATCTACAATTCCGCGCCTTCCGCGCCGCCCAGCATTACCGCGCCCGCGACGTGTTACAGCAGACAGAACATCAACATTTCTTGCGCGGCGGCGACCGATCCGGACGGCGATGCGCTGACCTATTGTTTCGAGCGCTCATACAACAGCGGCGCGTGGACACAGGTTCAAGCGTCCGCAAGCAGGACGTTCACGGAAGCGGTATCGACCGCGTGGAACACGTTAAAATACCGTGTCCGCGCAAAGGACAGCTACGGCAATTATTCCGCATACACCACAAGCGGAGATATTGCCGTAATCCATAACCAGCCGCCCGTGATTTCCGGCAGTAACGCCGATCTTGGCACGAAGCGCGGGGATTTCACCTATCAATACAGCGTAACCGATCCGGACGGCGACACGGTGAACGTTGTTGAAAAGATCGACGGAAAGACAATCGCGACGAAGAACGCAATCACGCTGGGCGCAACGCAGACGCTTTCCGTTTCCGGAAATACCTTCACGGCGCTTACGAACGCCCAGCACACGATCACAATTACGGCGACCGACAGCGCAGGAAATAGCGCCGTCCGGACGCTGACGTTCACGAAGTCGATCGCGGGCTTCGTTATCACGCTTTCCACGCCGCTGGAAGCCAACAGCCAGCCGACACGCGCGAATATCAAGGTAACGCGAGATATTCCGGCGGGCGGCACGTTCAAGGTTGAAGCGACGAACAATCCGTTTGACGCTTCCCCCGTTTGGGAGGATTGCACGAACGCGGTTGTTCAAGGCGTTGCACACGTTTTCACAAATAAGATCAACACGGCGGCACAGTACGGAATGAATATCCGCGTAACCGTACAGCGCGGCGACGCGCTGACCGCTTGCTGGGTATCGGGGATCGGGGGGAATTTTGAATGAGCGTAATTCACAAGAAGAGCAACGGCGGAGCTTCCACCGAAATTGAAAAAGAGGTTCGGGAAGTCAAAGCGGCGGGAGAGCAAACCGCCGCTTTGCTTGCCCTATCCTTCAAAGCGCAGATCGTGCAGGATCGCGCCGCCGGAACGAACGTCATTTCCGACGCGGCGATCCTGCAATCGGCGGAAGTGATCGAATACGACGAATACGCCGACAATCACGCTTACAACACCGTCGGCGAAATCATCAAGCACAACGGGCGGTATTACGAGATCAAAGCGGCGCACACGTCGAACGCGGCGGCTTATCCCGTTGAAACCACCTTCGCGTACTATCGCTTGATCGAGCTTTCCGCGACCGGAACGCTTGACGATCCGATCCCGTATCCGGAAACGGCGGGGATCGTCGTTAATGTCGTTTCCGGCTTGTATTACAGCTACAAAGGCGCGGTATACCTTGCAAAAGCAGATATGCCAAATTGCGTTTATCCGCCGGACACGGCGGGCTTGTGGCAATGGGAAAAAGTAACCTAACGGGAAGGAGGATCAACGATGGACACTTTCACAACGGTTCTTTCCGTCTTTTCTACCGTATGCGCTATCGTGTTCGGCTATATCGCTTTTGTTCGTAACAGGGACAAGGACAAGGAAAGCAATGTGAAGCACGACGCGACCGTTTTAACCGAGATCGGATACATCAAGGCGAACACGGACGAAATCAAGGCGGAGCAGAAGGAACAGCGAAAGACGAATACGGAGTTCGTAACGCGCTTGACCGACGTTGAAGCGTCGGCGAAACAGGCACACAAGCGGCTTGACCACATCGAAAAACGAATGGATCAAGCAGAGTAACACCAGCGGCGGCGGGGGCTTCCCCGCCGCTTCTTCATTGCAAAGGAGGGTTCAGCAATGAGCAATAGCAAACTTATTTCGTGTACGCTGATTTCGCCGAACAAGAACAGCCCACGAAATCACAAGATCGACACGATCACAATTCATTGCGTCGTCGGGCAATGTTCCGCCGAGAGGATCGGCGAAATCTTCAAGCCGACTTCGCGACAGGCAAGTTCAAACTACGGGATCGGCTACGACGGGCGGATCGGGCTTTACGTCGATGAAGCCGATCGTTCGTGGTGCAGTTCTTCGGCGGCGAACGATAACCGCGCAATCACGATCGAGGTTGCAAGCGACACGAAGCACCCATACGCCGTGAATGATAAAGCATACGCGGCGCTTCTTGATCTTGTCGAAGATATTTGCCGCCGGAACGGGATCAAAAAGCTGGTATGGAGTACAAGCAAGGACGACCGCGTAAACCACAAGAACGGGTGCAATATGACCGTTCACAGGGATTACGCGAACAAGTCTTGCCCCGGCGATTATCTGTATAACCGACACGGCAAGATCGCGGCGGAGGTAAACAGGCGGCTGGGCGTTCCAGCGGAGGAACAGAAGCCGCAGGGCGACGCGAAGAGCCTTTACCGCGTCCAGCTTGGCGCGTTTGAGAAGAAGGACAACGCAACGGCGTTCGCGGCGAAGCTGAAAAAGGAAGGCTTCGATACCTATATCGTGCAGATCGGCAAGTATTACAAGGTGCAAGTGGGCGCGTTCAGCGTCAAGAAGAACGCGGAAGCTATGCTGGAGAAGTTGAAGAAGGCGGGACACGACGACGCTTTCATTACCTATTCCGGCACGTCCGGCGGGACATCGGCGCGGAAGATCACAACGGGAAGCAAAGTGCGCGTGAAAGCGGGCGCGAAAACCTATTCCGGCGGAAGCCTTGCTTCCTTCGTCTATTCCCGCGATCACATCGTCAAAGAGCTTTCCGGAAAGCGCGCCGTGATTACCTACGGCGGAACGGTTGTCGCGGCGGTGAACGTCGATGATCTAACGCTTGTTTAACACACGCACAACGCACGGTATGCGTTACACAACGCGCGCTGTGCGTTAATTGCGCTATGAAAGGGGACGCAATGAAAAACAAACCTTCGAGCGGGAAGCGGGTGGCGAAGCGCCGCTTCTTCAAGGCTGACGAACGCTTCGCAACGAAAGCCGTTATTGTGATCGCAATTACAACGGCGGCTTTCATCGTCGCGCAGTACGTTTCATTCCTTGTCACGCGGCAGGAACAAACCGTTCTGATCGAATGGTATTTCCGCGCCGTCGTGATCGAATGCGGCGCAATGATGATGAAGCGTCTTGCCGAAGTAATCGTCGGCAGGATCAAGAAAAAAGAAAAAATCAACATAACAGAAAGCGAGGATACAAACAATGACTATTGATCTTACCAGCATTGCAAACGCCGTGATCGCTCTTATCGCGGCAATTATTACCGCCTTCGTGATCCCGTGGATCAGAAGCAAGACGACCGCCGCACAGTTTGAGAAAATCAAAATGTGGGTAACGGTTGCCGTCGAAGCCGCCGAACAGCTTTACACCGGAAGCGGCAGGGGCGCGGAGAAGAAAGCATACGTTGTTGAATTTCTGAATAGCAAGGGCTTCAAGATCGACGCGGAAACGCTGGATAAACTGATCGAAGCCGCCGTCTTTAATCTTCCGGACTACTTCACTATTTCCGGCATTCCGGCGGATACCGACAGCAACAAAGAGTAATTGACCGCGCGGCGGATCGCGCTTCCCCTTTCAGCCTTCCGCCGCATAAAGAACAATCCCCCGTGCAGGCTTTCGAGCCTTCACGGGGGATTTTTTTGTTTGGTTCATTCCTTCGGCGCTTCGACCGACGCTTCCGACGGCGCGGCGGTTTTCCCTTTAATGAGTTGATATAGCTTCTTACAGCCGACCGCAATTCCCTTGAATAGATAGTAATAAATCTTGTAAAACGCCCACAAGAAGAAGTACAGACACCAGCCCGCGCCGATAATCATATACCACATCAAATAGAACATTCCGGCGAAGAGCATAGCGAAGCACCACAACGGCGCGTTTCGCTTATTCACACGCACACCGAAGCCCAGCCGGAAACCGGACATCTTCTTCAATGTCTTTGTAAAGCTGACGAACATTAGAGCAAATCCCCCTTCTTAAATGTAAATTTTCAAGGCAGAATTCGCCCATTCTGACCTTTAACACAATTATACGCCCGTCATGCGCTAAAATCAAGAATAAAGCGGAATATTTACACACCGTTTGCAAATAATCAGAATGAAGAGGGATCGCGGCGGCAATGAAGATATATGATTACAACGGCAAGAAGAACATTTGCGGCGACCGATTGCGCGAAGCGCGCGTCGTCCGGCGGCTACGTCAAGAGGATTTAGCCGCACAAATACAGTTGAAAGGGATCAACATGGAGCGGGACAGCATAAGCCGAATTGAAATCGGTACGCGCTTCGTATCCTACTTTGAATTGAAGATATTTGCGGAAGTGCTGGGCGTTTCGGTAAATTGGCTTTTAGGTATAGACGAATAACGGCGGCGGGGTGATCCCGTCGCCGCTTATCTTTTATAGGCGCATAAAATACGTATTTTTTTCTCAAAACCTATTGACATATACGCATTGAAGGCGTATAATAGTAAATGTAAGGAGGACAGCAGATGAAAACAAAAGACCTTATCGAGCTTTTAGAACGAAACGGCTGGAAGTTCAAGCGGCACGGCGCGAACCACGACATATACGTGAAGGACGGTCAAAGGGAAAGCGTCGTAAGGCACAGAGAAACCGACGAAGAGTTAGCAAAAGCAATCATCAAGCGGCGCGGGCTGAAATAAGCCCGCCGCCACTTGACAACAATATAGGAGGTACGGACAATGAAATTCAAAAAGCAAGCGAATGTCGCGTTCTTTTCAAAGTATGTCCGCGAAGATGGAAAGTTCACGATTACAAGTGTTGATCGCCGCGTCAACGGGACTTTGAAAAACGTGTTCGAGGTAACAGACGAAGCCGGAAGCGTGATCGACACATTGCCGCGCCTTAAAGACGCAAAAGCAAAATACGCGGAGATTTGAAGGAGGTATTCAGAATGAAAAACGCATATCCTATCGTTATGACGCAAGGAAAAGAGTTCATCGTGGTATTTGTCCCCGATTTCAATATCAATACGCAGGGCAAGGACGTTCCGGACGCGATCGAGATGGCGCGGGACGCAATCGGGCTTATGGGAATTGATATGCAGGACGACGGCGAAGCGTTGCCGGAAGCGTCGAGCATTGCAAGCGCACAAGCCGAAGCGCCGTCCGGCGCGATCGTTTCGCTGGTTGACGTTGATTTCGCGGAGTACCGCAGAAAGAACGATATGCGCGTCGTGAAGAAGAATTGCACCATTCCTTCATGGCTTAACTTTGAAGCGGAGCGGGCTGGCGTGAATTTTTCCGCCGTCCTGCAAGCGGCGCTTAAAAGCGAATTGCATATCACAAGCAGATAATCAGAGAGGGCGAAGGGCGGCAGAAATGCCGCCCTTTTGTCATATTCGGAAGCTGGAGGAAGGAAGAATGCACAAACACTTGACTTGGACAGACCGCCTAAAAATCGAAAAAGGCTTGAAAGAGGGCTTGAAGCCTTGCGCGATTGCCGACCGTCTGCACGTCCACAATACAACGATATACAGGGAGTTGAAGCGCGGACGCTATACGCATTTGAATTCCGACTTGACGACCGAAGAACGCTATTCGCCGGAGATCGCGCAACAGCGCTATGAAGAGAACCTAAAAGCCAAAGGCGGCGAATTGAAGATCGGCAACGATTACGAATTATCCGCCTTCATCGAAAAGAAGATCGGCGAAGAAGGCTATTCCCCCGCCGCCGTCGTCGGAGAAATCAAGCGGCTGGGGCTGACCTTCAAAACGGAGATCAGCGAAAAGACGATCTATAATTACATCGACAAGGGTATATTCTACGGGATCAGCCGCGAGAGCTTGCCGGAACACGGGGAGCGGAAGCGGAAGTATGACAAGGTGGAGCGGAAGAAAGCCGCCCGCGCGCCGCAGGGCGAAAGCATAGAAGAACGCCCGCAGGAAATCAACGATCGGCAGACCTTCGGACATTGGGAAGGCGATTGCGTATGCGGGAAGAAGCGGACGAAGGAAACATTGTTCGTTCTTTCGGAGCGCTTGACGCGGAACGAAATTATTATCAAAATGCCGGATCAGACCGCCGCCAGCGTCGTGGCGGCGCTGAACAAGTTAGAACGACGCTTCGGGAAGAAGTTTTCACAGATATTCAAAAGCATTACGTTTGACAACGGATCGGAATTCATGGATTGCGCCGGAATTGAAAAATCCGTCTACGGCAAAGACCGGAAGCGCACGAAGGTTTACTATTGCCACCCGTACAGCGCATACGAACGCGGCACGAATGAGAACATAAACAAAATGATACGGCGGTTCTTGCCGAAAGGAACAGACTTCCGGAAAGTAACCGCCGCATATATTCAGCGCGTCGAAACGTGGATCAACAATTACCCGCGCGAGATTTTAGGCTTTGAAACGTCCGGATCGCTCTTTGAAAGATACGTCGCCGAAGCCGCTTGAAGCCTTCTGAAAAAATATTTTAGTTTTTTCTGCTTTTACTCTTGACTTTTGCGTAATATTCGAGTTGTATTCTTCCCTGAAATGCCCGATTCCGCACGGTCAAGGCAGGGTATGGGTTTATACGCGCTCATACGCTCACGGTCAAAAAAGCGGGTGCAGATGCTGCGTTTTGATTGTAAATGCACCCTAAACGCCGCATTATTCTGTCCGACTCTTGAAGCCGTTCTGTTTGGCGTTCTCGCTCGCTTTTTGTCTGCGTTCCTCGCTCATGGGCGGTTGCAGACGGATGGATAGTCGGGACTTGTCCAGCACATAGGAAACGTCGCCTTGCTCATGGGTCTTTTCCTGTCGGCAGAAGTCAGGGTACTTTTTTGCGAACATCGCCAGCCGCTTTTTCAGCCCGGCATTGAAGGTGTAGATGCTTGCCGTGTCCGCTCCCTCGTTGAACAGAATGATGGTTTCTTTCTCATATTTTGTCAGCTTTGCCATAGGATCCTCCTTAATCTCCGAAAATGAAAAGCGGCAGGGACTTCACAAGGAAATGCCTGTCGCTTTTGCTGCGGTATGAAATTAGCGGGTCTGAACTTGGAATATCAGCAATAAATCAGCTCATGCTTGATAATTTCCTCGGCTCGGCTGCGGGTGGAGTTCATGGACTGCACCCATAGCATCTGGTCGGAGGCTTTCAGGGTTTCGTCCACTCCCTCGGCTTCTGCCATCTGCTCAATGATAAGGCTGCTTCTTTCCGTTGCCTGCTCGTTCAGGTCGGCAAGGTAGGTGTGTAGCTTGCAGGAGAGAACGAGTTCACTGTAAAAACCGGGACGGCACATCCGCAGGTAGGCTTGATGCAGTCTGCCCCAATGCCCGACAGGGCGTATTTCCTCCGGCAGCTTCCAGTCCGGCACATAGTAATCGCCCACAAGAATGTAGTTGATGCCGTTTTCGTGGATTCGAGGTTTCAATTCCTTCATAATTATCATGCTCCTTTCGGTTTTGCGACTTTTGGCTCTGCTCTCGGCAGATTGCAAACGGGAACGAACACGCCCTTTGCAATATCCTCCGCACGAATGGCGGCTTTCTTTGCGTCGATGTCGGCTTTACGCTTGTCCTTGATTTTGTTCTCGTAGGCTTGATGTTTTCCGCTGGCTTTGCGCTTCAAGTAGTTCTGATGCAGTCTGTCCTTGCGTTCCTCTTTCTTGCGGCGTTCCTCCAATTCCTCCGGGGTCAGCTCCGCTTCTCCGAACGCCGGAGGGACGAACCGCCCGACGAAGTTGAAGTAATGCTCTTTCACTGGGGAGCAGGCTTTCCCGTTGCAAGTTGCTGTCCACCATGATGATGGTGGCGGCATCATCGTCCAGGTCTCGGACAATGACAGGCATGGTTTCTTTCTCGGCCAGTTCACTGGCCCGGTGCCGCCTGTGACCGGCAACCAGCTCATAGCCGCCTTCCGGGTCCGGGCGGGCAATCGCCGGAACCAGAACACCATACTGCCGAACACTGTCGGCGGTCTCCATCATGGCTTCGTCATCCTTGACTTTGAAGGGATGGTTCTTGAAAGGATGCAGCTCAGACAGCGGGATTTCCCGTACTTTTTCCAGTTTGGCATCCTGGCGGCTTTCTTCGGTGGAAAACAAGTCATCGTATGGAGCCAGCTCTACTTTTTTCGCGCTGCTTTTCAAGTTTTATCACCTCCTGGGTCAGATTTTTGTACCCCTCGGCCACCTTGCCATTGGGGTCATGGGCAAAAATGCTCTTGCCCTCGGCGCTGATTTCCTTTGCCTGGACAGAATGGGGAATCTCGGTGCCGAACACCTTGATTTTGCTGCCATAGGTCTTCCGCAGCAGGGCAGCAATCTCCTTGGCGAAGTTGGTGCGGTTGTCCACCATCGTCAGCAATATGCCGTCGATCTGGAGCTTGGGGTTGATCTGCCGCTTCACCTTGTTTACGGTCTGGAGCAGCTGTTCCAGGCCCTTGGCGGGCAGGTACTCCGCCTGAACGGGGATTATGACCCTGTTGGCGGCGGCCAGGGCGTTGAGCGTGAGCATACCCAGGGATGGCTGGCAGTCAATCAGGATATGGGAATACTGTCCCTTGATCGTGTCCAGGTATTGCCGCAGGATGGTTTCACGGCTCATGGCGTTCACCAGGGAGACCTCCATGCCGGAGAGCTGAATGTCAGCAGGCATCAGGTCAACGCCTTCCGAGTGGTGCAGGATACCCTCACCGGGGCGCAGCGGCTCGTCCATCAGGATACGGCCCATCGCGTCGGACAGGGTAAAGGGCAGCTTGTCCGGCTGGGGGTGGCCCAGGCTGATGGTCAGGCTACCTTGCGGGTCCCCGTCGATCAGCAGCACTTTCTTCCCGGCTTGTGCCAGCCCGATTCCCAGGTTCGCGCAGGTGGTTGTTTTGCCAACGCCACCTTTTTGGTTGGCGATGGCGATAATTTGCGTGTTCAATGACTTCACCTCATTTCTGAATTGTTCTATGGCTTCTGGAAATAGAAAAAGCCGCCACTTCAAAAATGATATGCTCCCCCTATGAGAGACAGTGAAAAACAACACTGTCGAACATAGGGGGAGTAGTTATATGCGAAAGCAGATAGACGGGAGCTCGAAATATGAGACAGTGCGCCAGATCGAAGCCGGAAAGATCAGCATTCGGCACGCCGCCGAGCAGCTGGGAGTTCATCCGTCCAGCGTGCAAGCGTGGGTGCGGCTGTATGAAACGGAAGGAATATCCGGATTCGCAAAGCAAAAGAATCAGGTGTACAGTGAAGCGCTAAAGGTGAACGCCGTAGAGGACTATCTTTCCGGGAAAGGGAGTCTGGCAGCAATTTGCAAGAAATACAAGATTCGAGCACGAATACAACTCCAAGACTGGATCAAGGTGTATAATGCTCATGGAGACTTCAACTCCAGAAAGAGATCGGGAGGCGGAAGCTACATGAGAAAAGCACGGAGCACGAGGCAGGAAGAACGCGTGCAAATCGTCAAGGCGTGTCTGAAAAGCGGGAAGAACTACGGCGAGATGGCACTCAAGTACAATGTGAGCTATCAGCAGGTGCGAAGCTGGACACAGAAATTTGAAGAGCTTGGCGAGGCCGGACTGGAGGATCGCCGCGGGAAGCGCAAGAAGGATCAGGAGCCGAGAACGGAACTGGAGGCTGCACAGATCGAGATCGAGCGCTTAAAACATCAACTGTATCTTGCAGAAATGGAGAACCGACTGCTAAAAAAATTGGACGAAATAGTAAGGAGGGATGCCACGGACAAGTAAGACAGGGCCACATCTACCGGGCAATACAGGAAGACCAGGTCGCATACGGGGAGCCCGTTGACGAAGCCTGCCGTCTGCTGCGTGTTTCTCGCTCGGCATACTATAAGTGGGCATCCGGCAAACTGAGTTCCAGGGCTGTAGAGAACGCGGTGCTTGCGGAAAAGATCGAGCAGATTCACACGGAGAGCCCTGACAAGGGCTACCGGCGCATCAACGACGAACTGCGGCATGACCACGATATATATGTCAATGACAAACGCATTCTGCGTATCTGCCGCGCCAAAGGCATTAAGTCTACCATCAAGTACAGCAGCCACAGCTGCACGCGGCAAGCAAAGAGCCCACAGTACATAGCCGAGAATCTGCTCAACCGACAGTTCTATGCGGATAAACCGAATGAAAAATGGCTTACCGACGTAACGGAATTCAAATGGTATGAGGGCATTGAGGTACACAAGGTATATCTTAGCGCCATTCTGGACCTCTATGACCGCCGAATCGTCAGTTACGTGATTCGTGACCGCAACGACAATCCGTTGGTGTTTCAAACCTTTGAGAACGCAATGAAGGACAACCCGGATGCTCATCCTTTATTCCATAGTGACCGGGGATTGCAGTATACGAACCGAACCTTTCACCACAAGATTGAGAAAGCGGGTATGACGCAGAGTATGTCCCGTGTTGCACATTGCATTGACAATGGCCCCATGGAGGGCTTCTGGGGTATCCTCAAGCGGGAACGCTATTACGGCAGACGGTTCACCAGCAAGCACGAGCTTGTGCAGATGATCCAGCAGTATATTCGCTATTACAACACAAGACGTGTCCAGCGTAATCTGGGCGTGCTGACGCCGATGGAAAAGCATGCGCTTTGCCTCGCCGCATAAAAAGCGGTCAGCAGCGCTCGGCTGCTGACCGGGAAAACTTTATATTTTTTCTCTGTCCTCTTGACGGGGTGCGGTTCAAAAAAGAAAGTGACGGCTTTTTCTGATCCCGGAATGAAATCCCCCGGAAACACAAAAAGCGCCCAGTAAAAAATACTGAGCGTTTGGCGATTAGATTTATTCTCTTTTGTTCAAATTAGGTCAGATTCAGACAAACCGTTTTCACGAAAAAGGTATCTTGGTGATGTATAAATAAACATTCCCTTGGCAGCCCCAAATCGCGTCTCGGTTGTCCTATTTTTTAACCCATAAGCCCTCTTTTTGGGGTGGTTGTCCACCATTTAACCCATAGAAAACGGGTTAAAAGAGGCTTCGTTCTGTCAAATTGCGTCAAACCATTTGAAAAGGAAAAACCCCGGAAACCGCATAGTTCCGGGGTTTTTGACCACTTTTGATAAAGTTTAGCGCTTGCTGAACTGAGGTGCGCGACGAGCGGCTTTGAGGCCGTACTTCTTTCTTTCCTTCATTCTCGGGTCGCGGGTCAGGAAACCGGCGGCCTTCAGAGCGGCGCGATATTCGGGGTTGACGCCCAGCAGCGCGCGGGCGACGCCGTGACGGATGGCGCCGGCCTGGCCGGAGACGCCGCCGCCTTCGACGGTGCAGACGAGGTCGACCTTGCCGACCAGATCGAGCACGGTCAGGGGCTGACGAACGACCATCTTCAGGGTATCGAGGCCGAAGTAATCGTCGATGTCACGACCGTTGATGATGATGGAGCCGGTGCCCTCCTGATACAGGCGGACGCGGGCGATGGAGGACTTACGACGGCCGGTGCCGTACTGATACTGTCTCTTGCTCTCGTACATAGTCTGTTACCTCCTGATTAGTCCAAAGTCCATGCTTCGGGCTTCTGTGCGGCGTGGTTGTGCTCGGCACCCTTGTACAGATGCAGACGGGTCAGAGCATTTCTGCCGATGGCGTTCTTGGGAAGCATGCCCTTGACGGCCAGCTCCATCGCGAACTCAGGGCGCTCAGCCATGAGCTTGTTGTACTTGACTTCCTTCAGGTTGCCGATCCAGCCGGTGTGATGGTAGTAGGTCTTCTGATTGAGCTTGTTGCCGGTCAGAACAGCCTTGTCCACGTTGACGATCACGACGAAGTCACCGCAATCAACGTTGGGCGTGAAGTCGACTTTATGCTTGCCGCGCAGCAGTCTGGCGGCGGTCACAGCGGTGCGGCCCAGGGGCTTGCCGGCTGCGTCGAGAACGTACCATTTTCTCTGGACATTCTCTTTTTTCACCATAGTGGTCATGTCGTTTCCTCCATTTTGTTTGGATCGGCGCCGTACAATTCCAGCACGCTGATTGCGAAAAACAAGCATCACACTGGAATTGCGCGGAACCGTTCCGTCTTGATTTTATCATAATTTCTTTGACAAAACTGCGGCAAGGACATAAAATATCTCCAAGCGCGCCACTATTTTATATCACAACGGTTTCGGAGTGTCAACCGGTTTTTTCGTAAAAATCAAGAAAACACAGGGCGTACTCCGAAATGCTTCGGATTGCTCCTGAAAGCTCCGGAATGCTCACAACGCAAATTACATTTTTGAGGTATCAACCATGCAGAAACTGATGGGGCAGCTTCGCCGCTGCATTGAGGACTATCATATGATCGAGGAGGGCGACCGCATCGCGGTCGGCGTTTCGGGCGGAAAGGACTCGCTGACGCTTTTATACCTGCTGGCGCAGGTGCGGGAATACTATCCCAAGCGCTTTGCGCTGGAGGCGCTGAGCATCGACATGGGGCTCGGCGGCATGGATTTTTCGCCGGTCGCGGCGCTGTGCGAGCGGCTGGACGTGCCGTACTACTGCAAAAAAACGCAGATCGGGACGATCATTTTTGACCACAGAAAAGAGAAAAATCCCTGCTCGATGTGCGCGAAGATGCGCAGAGGCGCACTGAACGACCTGATCGTGGAGCGGGGCTTCAACAAGATCGCGCTCGGACACCATTTTGACGACGCGGTCGAGACATTCCTGATGAGCCTTTTGTATGAGGGACGCATCGGCTGCTTTGAGCCGGTGACGTATCTCTCGCGAAGCGGCGTGACGCAGATCCGCCCGATGCTCTACATCGGGGAGAGGGCGGTCGAGCAGTTTGCGCAGCAGATGCAGCTTCCAGTCGTCCACAACACCTGCCCGGCGGACAAGCACACCAAGCGGCAGGAGGTCAAGGATCTGATCGTACAGCTCCAGACACAGTATCCGGATCTCAAGACGAAGGTCTTTGGCGCGATGCAGCGCTACCCGCTGGCCCGGTGGGGGATCGAGACAGAGCGGTAGGATCACTAAGGAGATTCACACTGGATTCGCGCCGATGGGCGCAAAATGCCGTCCGACAATTGCCGGACGGCTTTTTTGGCAAGTTCAGTTGGTCAGTGGCGCTGGTCGGTCTGCGCGAATGTCTCACAGAAGCGCGCGGCAAACGAGGGCGGCTCGCCTGCGGCCTCGAGATGCGACAGGTCGCCAAAGCGCGACATGCGGAACACCGCGCGGCCCTCCTCACGCTCCTCGGTCGAGAGGATCGTGACAGAGCTGGGGAGCGCGACGCTGAAGTGCCACGGAAGCATGGGCGAGCAGTTCATCAGCCGCGAGAGCAGCACACACTCCACGCCGAAGTGGCAAAAGAGGATCAGATCGTCCTGACTGGCGTGCTCGGCACGGTAATACGCGCCGTCGCGGGCGTAGCCGTGGCGCGCGAGGAGCGCGTCAAATTCGGTGACGACCTTTTTGTAGATCGCCTCGATGCCGCTGCCGCGGTAAAGAGGCCCTGTGTACCAGCGCTCCGGGTCATAATAAACGGGGTCGGCTGCCCACAGGCGCGGCAGCATGTCCCACGCGAGGTTGTGCGGACTGACAGCAGGGTCCATTTTGTAATCATAGCCGAATTCGCGCAGCCACCAGCACTCCTCGGCCGCTGCGCCGACGGCCTTCAGCGTCAGGGACGCGGTATCCTTCGCCCTGCCAAGCGGAGAGACATAGTAGTGGGCGGGCGTGATTTTAGAAAGGCGGCGGCTGAGCAGCTCCGCCTCACGCCAGCCCTTTTCCGTCAGAGAATCGATGGTGTAGTCCGGCTCGGCATGTCGGACGATGTAGATGTTCATAGAAACCTCCATGCGGCAGCGCCGCGGGATCCTGCGGGGACGGCTCAGCGCTCGCCGGTGATCTGCCGGAAAAGCGCCCACATCTGCTCCACGCCGCAGCCGGGGATGTGATGGCGGGCGGCAAGCTCGTCTGTGTAATCCGTCAGCAGCATGGGGCGGTAGTCAAACCGGCCGTGCTCGCCGCGGTAGAGCATGACGTTGATCGTCGGCTCCAGCGTGCATTCGGCAACGCGCACCGCGCCATCAGGCGATTTTTCCAGCGTCACGCTGGCAAGCCCGCCGAGCATGTTCTGGGGATCGACCTGATGCGACAGAAAGTTTCCGAGCGAGTAAAAGACCGGCATTTGCGCTCCGTCTGCGGCAGTCACGGTCTCAAGCGGCTGCACCACATGCGGATGCGCGCCGATGACCAGCCCGACGCCGTGGTCGGCAAAGAACTGCGCCCAGCTTTTCTGATCCGCACTCGGCACATACATGCCCTCCTCGCCCCAGTGAGCAAAGACGATCACAAAATCAGACTGCTCTCTGGCGCGCCCGATCTCGTCCGCGATCGCATCGCGGCCGGAGAGCGTATCGACCATGTATTTTTTCTGCGGCGCGCCGTAGTTGAGCCCGTAGGTGTAGTTCAGCATGGCGATGCGGATGCCGTTTTTCTCCACGACACGAATGCTCTCCACGTCCTCCGGCGTGTCGTGGATGCCGAGCACCGTCATATCCGGATGCTTGTCGCGCCAGAAGCGGATGGTATCCAGAATGCCGGTCTCACCCTTGTCGAAGCAGTGGTTGGTGGCGGCGGTCACAACGTCGAACCCCGTCTCCGCCAGTGCGTCGCCGACGGCTGTGGGCGAGCCGAAATAGGGATAATTGCCATACTGCGCCGGGTCCTCGACGTAGATCGTCTCCTGATTGATGCAGGCGATGTCATAGGATTCGACCGTTGGGCGGATGTCGGCGTAAAAGGGCGTGAAGTCATATTCGCCGCCCGGAAGCTCCGCCGACCAGTAGACACAGTTGTGGATGAGATTGTCGCCCACCGCCATCAGCGTGACGCGGCTGGGCTCCGGGTCCGGCTCCGGCTGCGGTTCGGGCTGCGGCTCCGGGGTGAGCGCGCCGAGCGTCTCCGCCTTGGGCGGCTCCTGCGCGGGCGCAGGAGCCGGCTGGATGACGGCTGCGGGCACGGTGAGGGCCGCCGCGTTCTGAATGACCTTGTTTCTCCAGTAGGCGGCGGCGCGGTATACGGCAAAGCCGCCTGCCGCGAGCGCCGCCAGAAGCAGCGCGATCAGCACCCATCCGAGCACCGCTCCGCGCCGTTTGTCTGTTCGCTCTCTGCGTCCTCTTGCCATAAGCGCACCTCCATACTGGATTTGGTATTATCATAGCGGAAAATGGGGGAGTTTGCAAGAGACTGCGCCATATCAGGCGGCAGAAGATGCGGCTTTCAGAGCGTATACGCCGCGCCGCTTGCCGTCAGGCTCCGGCCGTAGTACGCCGTCATGGCGCTTACGAGGAAGCCGAGATCGGCGACGGCTGCCGTCTCATAAGCCGAGTGCATGGCGAGCTGGGCAAGGCCGATGTCCACGGTGTTGAGCGAGACGTGCGCGTTTGCAATGTTGCCGAGCGTCGAGCCGCCGGGGAGGTCGGAGCGGTTGGCGTAGACCTGGACCGGCACGCCGGCGTCCGCGCAGACGGTGCGGAAGATCGCGCCGGAGACGGCGTCGGTGGTGTAGCGCTGGTTGGCGTTGAACTTGATGACCACGCCGAGGCCGAGCTGCGGGCAGTTGACGGCGTCGGAGTATTCGGGATGGTTGGGGTGCATGGCATGGGCGTTGTCGGCGGAGACGAGGAAGCTGCTTGCCACGGCGGTGCGGTACTGCTCCTCCGTTCTGCCGCAGGCGTCGTTGATGCGGTGCAGCACGTCATAGAGGAAGGTCGAGGCCGCGCCCTGCTTGGTGCCGCTGCCGACCTCCTCGTTGTCAAAGACGCAGCAGACAGGAACGCTGTGGGCGTCCTGTGCCGCGAGGAAGCCCTTCATGCAGCCGAACGCGCATTCCAGATCGTCGAGCTTCGGCGAGGCAATGTATTCGTTCTGCGCGCCGAGCACCGTGCCCTTTTCGCGCAGATAGAGGAACAGATCGTGGCCGAGAATGTCGCGCTCCTCGACGCCCGCCGCCTCGGCGGCCAGCTTCAGGAAGCTGCCCTTGGCGTCCGCGCCGCCGAACAGGGGATAGGTGTCCACATTCGCCAGCAGCTTCACGCCATCGTTGGCGGCACGGTTCATGTGGATGGCAACACTCGGGATGATGAGCAGGTCGCGGTCGATGTTCACGAGCTTCGTGACGATCTTTCCGCCCTCACGGACGATGAGCCGTCCGGCTGCGGAGAGCGGACGGTCGAACCACGTTGACATCAGCGCGCCGCCGTATTTCTCGGTCGTCAGCCGAACGTTGTAGGATCCTGCGGCCTCGGGATTTTCCTTGATCTTGAACGTGGGCGAATCGCTGTGCGCGGCGCTCATCATAAAGCCGGTGAAATCCGTCTGCGGCACGCGGAAGGCAATGATGGAGGACTCGTTGCGGACGGTGAAGTATTTGCCGCCCGCCGCAAGCTGCCACGCTTCTGTTTCGCGCAGCTCCGTGTAACCGGCCTCGGCCAGCATGGCGCGGAAATTTGCGATCACATGGAAGCAGCTCGGGCTGTTTTCAATAAAGGTGAGCAGTTCGTTTGCGGTTTTCATAGACATCCATTCCTTTTCATTTTCTTTTGCGGGCAAAGGCGCCCGAACTCCATGACGTTACCATACCACATCCGGCGGAAGGGCGCAACTGCCCGCAATTGTGAATTTTTCCGCGGTTGCTTTTCAAACACGGAAAGATGTGCTATGATATTTGCCGTAATCTGATAGAAACGGAGTGATTTTTGATGAAAAAAACAATTCTCAGAAAATATGCGCAGCTGATCGCCAAGGTCGGTGCGAACGTTCAGAAGGGGCAGGAGGTCTTTATTCACGCCGAGCTTGACCAGCCGGAATTCGTCCAGATGGTCGTTGAGGAGTGCTACAAGCTGAAGGCCAAGAAGGTCGTCGTGGATTGGAACTATCAGCCGCTCCAGAAGCTGCACGTCCGCTATCGGAGCCTGTCCACACTTTCCACGCTCTCCAGCTACGACGAGGCGCGCTGGCAGCACTATGTGGACGTGCTTCCCTGCCGGATCTATCTGATCTCCGAGGATCCCGACGGCCTCAAGGGCATCAATCAGGAAAAACTGATGAAGTCCCAGCAGAAACTTTACCCCATCATCAAGCCGTACCGCGATAAGATGGAAAACAAATATCAGTGGTGCATCGCGGCCGTTCCCGGCGCGGCGTGGGCCAAGAAGCTCTTCCCGGAGCTGCGCACCTCGCAGGCCATCGAAAAGCTGTGGGAAGCCATCCTCGCCACCAGCCGCGTGGACGACGATCCCATCGCCGCGTGGGAATCGCACAACAAGGATCTGCACGACCGCTGCGCCTACCTCAACAGCCTCGGCATCGAGGAGCTGCGCTATCACTCCGCGAACGGTACCGACTTCTCCGTCGGCATGATCCCCGAGGGGGAGTTCAAGGGTGGCGGTGACACCAGCCTTCAGGGCACTTTCTTCAACCCCAACATTCCCACCGAGGAATGCTTCATCTCCCCGATGAAGGGCAAGGCCGAGGGCGTCGTGTATTCGACGAAGCCGCTGTCCTATCAGGGCCAGCTGATCGAGGACTTCTGGATCCGCTTCCATGAGGGCAAGGCCGTCGAATGGCACGCGGAGAAGAACAATGAGCTGCTCAGCAAGCTGATCGGCATGGACGAGGGCAGCGCCTACCTCGGCGAGTGCGCGCTCGTTCCGTTCAACTCCCCCATCAACGAGACCGGCATCCTGTTCTACAACACGCTGTTTGACGAGAACGCCTGCTGCCATCTCGCGCTCGGCATGGGCTTCGCCGACACCATCCGCGATTTCGAGCACAAGACGCTCGAGGAGTGCCGCGCGCTGGGCGTGAACGATTCCTCCGTCCACGAGGACTTCATGATCGGCTCGGCAGACCTCTCCATCGATGCAGTCTGCACCGGCGGCAAGACCGTCGCCATCTTCCGCGACGGCACCTGGGCCTTCTGACAGAGCAATAGAGCAATACCGGACAGAAACCCCCGGCTGTGCGCTGCACAGCCGGGGGTCATTGTATGCAAAAGGGGAGATGGGGTCAGAAAAAGAAAAATCGCTGTGAATGAAACATTCACAGCGATCATGGAGCGGGTGACGAGGCTCGAACTCGCTACCTCCACCTTGGCAAGGTGGCGCTCTACCGGATGAGCTACACCCGCATCTCAAATGCAGGTGTTATTATAGCAGAAAAACGGGAAAAGTCAAGCCCCAAATTGCGCCTTCCGAAAAATTACCCGGCAGGGGGGTCCGGTAAGGGTTCCGGCTCGCCGGGTTCCTCCGGGGCAGGCTCCTCCTCGGACGGAGAACCCTCCTCCGGGTCAAAGGGCAGCTCGCCCGGCTGCTCCGCTGCGGGTGCGTCGTCCCCGTCCGGCGGCGTGTCCGGTTCCGGACGGATACAGGCCGGATACTGCGCCGTATCCCAGTAATAGTCCGTCATGTCCGCATCGCTGAACAGACGCAGCTCGCCGCTCTCCAGAAGGTCACGGAAGGTGTCAACATGGTAATACATGCCGTCCAGAGAGAGAATGTTCCACCAGTGGGCGCTGCCCTGATACAGCCCGGACACGGTCACGCAGTTCAGTCCGATCTCGTCGCACAGCAGCTGCCAGCTCTGTGCGGCGCTTTTGCTGCTGGTGATGCCGTCACACAGATGGGAGTAGACCGGCGTGCTCGTTTCGCGCACAACATAGCTGAAGCGCTCGAGCAGATAGGTAAAAAGAAGCGTGGCCTTTTCCAGCTCTGTGTCGCGGTAGCAGACATAGACCGAGGCGGCGTGCAGCGTATCGTCCACGGCCTGCGCCATGTCGCGGAGCGTCTGCTCGTCATACGGATAGGTGAAGGTCATCTCCACAATGCAGGGCGTGCTGTTTTCCGGATAAGAGGTGCAGCGTACCTCCGGCATGGCCATGAGCCTGCCGGGGTTCTGGTCAAAATAGCTCTGCGCCTCCGCAACATAGTCCAGCGGCAGATTGAAGCCGGTGTAGAGCACGAGACGGCTTCCGTACCGGTCCATCGTCCTGCGGATCAGCGCCTGCGCGTTGGCGGCGCTCGAAACGTGCCGCAGCTCGTCCGGGGGGACAATGCCCTGCCGGAACGTGATGTCGATCCCGATCTCATAATACGACACGATCAGCGAGCAGCTGTGCGTCATATAGTCCACCATGTACGCGCCGTAGGGGTCCTCGCGCGCGATCTGATACGCCGCTGTGCTCAGATCCTCCTCCACATCGCCGCCGTTGTAGCTCTGCACGCGGATGACGCCGTGCTCGATGCCGCCCTTGACAAAGCTGCGGATGGCGTCCTTGAGGCCGGCAAAATCCTGCGCGGACAGCACATCCGCGTTCTGTGCGACCTCGCCGGAGGTGCTGTGCTCGCTGACGCGCACATACTGCGACGGAACGAACGCAGAACACGCGCTGCATATCAGGCAGAACGCCAGAATCAGGAACAAGAGCCGTTTCATCGTGCGCCTCCTTTTGCCGCAGAGTGGGGCCGGGTCAAATCGTGTCGGAATAGCGCATGAAGCCCTCGCCAAGGACCTGATGCGCGTCTTGCAGGATCATGAAGGCATTGGGGTCGATGCGGCTGACCAGATCCTTCAGCTCCGTGATCTGGCGGCGGCGGATGGCGCACATGACGACCTGACGGCTGTCTCCGTGATAGCCGCCGTGCGCATCCAGAAGCGTGGTGCCGCGTTCGAGCTTGCGTGCGATTTCCGCGACGATTTCAGAGTATTTGTCGGAGATGATGAGTGCCATGGAGGAATAGTCCAGACCGTAGATCACGCTGTCCATGACCAGCGCCGAGACATACAGCGGCAGGGCAGAGTAGAGCGTTCTGGTGATGTCGTGGAACACGACGCCCGTCAGCGTGACGGTGATGATGTCGAGGATGAGCATGAGACGGCTGAGCTTCAGTCTGCGGAAGCGCTTGCGCAGCAGCTTTGCCATGATGTCAGAGCCGCCCGTGGAGGCGCCTGCCATAAACACGAGGCCAAGGCCGAGTCCGGTCAGACCGCCGCCGTAGAGCGCCGCCAGCATCAGATCGATTTTGGGAACGGGAATGATCGTCAGAAGGTCGAGCAGAACGGTGCTGAACAGCATGCCGAGCATGGAGCCGATGAAGAAGCGCCGTCCAAGCTCCTTATAGCCGAGCAGGAACAGGGGGATGTTGATGGCGGCGAAATATGCGCCGATGCTGCCGAAGCCGAGCAGCTCGCGCAGGATCATGGCGATGCCGGTGATGCCGCCGACGTTGATGTTGTTCGGGTCCAGAAAGAGGTCGAAGCCGAGTGAAAAGACCGTGCAGCCAAGTAGGATCGTGCCGACAAATTTGAGTTCTCTCCAAATGATTTCCCGTTTCAAGCGAATTCCTCCCACAAATTACTCGATTTTGATTTCCTGCCTACAAGCTTCTGTTTATAATTCCAGCGAGATCTGTTTTTCCTCGCTGTCCTCCTCGCGCAGCAGTGCGCCCGCTGCCGGAAGCGTCCGCGTGCGGTAGCGGGACTCGTTGACGATCCCGGCCTGCGCCAGCGGGACGGCGCGCTGCAAGACAGCCTTTTTCTTGAGCGCCATCACAGCCACGCCCTGCGTGGCGCGCGTGGTCTTGACGGCGATCTGCGCCGTGGAGAAGATAAGGCAGCGCCCGTCCGAGGCGTAGAGCGCGATCTGCGCGTCCTCGCAGAGCGGCAGAATGGCGCGGATGGGGCTCTTATCGGAATAGGCGCCCGTCAGACGCTTGCGGTTCGTCTTTGTCTCATAGCCCGCGAGCGCGACCTTGGCGGCCTTGCCGTTTTCAAAGACAAAGAGGATGTTGCCCTGATAATCGCCCGGCAGCACGGCGGTCAGGAAGCTCTCGCCCTCGTCAAAGCCGAGCTTTCCGGCGAGATATTCGCCCAGCACCGAGGCCTTGGAATCCTCGAAGTCACTCAGACGGCACTTGTAGACCTGGCATTTGTCGGTAAAGACCAGGAGCTCCTGATTGTTGCTCGTCTCCTGCGAGAAAAGCAGGCCGTCGCCCTCCTTGAACTTCTGCTCGCTCGCCATGCGCAGCGACTGCGGCGTGATCTTCTTGAAATAGCCCTCGCGCGAGACGAAGACGGTGACGGGATAGTCCGGCACGTCCGGCTCCTCGTCCGGCGCGTCCTCGTGGTCGTAGACCAGCGTGGTCATGCGCTCCTTGCCGTACTTGTCCGCCACGGCCCTGAGCTCCTTGACGATGACGTCGCGGAGCTTTCGCTCGCTTTTCAAAAGCGCGTCCAGCTCGGCGATCTCCTTTTCCAGTTCGCTCGTTTCCTCGAGCTTTTTGAGGATGTATTCCTTGTTGATGTTGCGCAGCTTGATCTCAGCGACAAAGTTTGCCTGGATCTCGTCGATGCCGAAGCCGATCATCAGGTTCGGTACGACCTCGGCATCCAGCTCCGTCTCGCGGATGATGGCGATGGCCTTGTCGATGTCGAGCAGAATTCTGCCAAGACCCTTGAGCAGATGCAGGCGGTCGCGCTTTTTCTGGAGATTGAAGTACACGCGCCGGCGCACGCATTCGGTGCGCCATGCCGTCCACTCCGTCAGGATCTCGCGCACACCCATCACGCGCGGCTGCCCGGCGATCAGGATGTTGAAGTTGCAGCCGAACGAGTCTTGCAGCGTCGTGGCCTTAAAGAGCTTCTGCATGAGCTTTTCCGGGTCAACGCCGCGCTTGAGGTCGATGGTGAGCTTGAGACCGTTCAGATCGGTCTCGTCGCGCATGTCGGCGATCTCGCGGATCTTTCCGGCCTTGATCAGCTCCGCGACCTTGTCCATGATGATCTCCGTCGCGGTGGTGTAGGGGATCTCGTAGATCTCGATCATGTTGCCGTCCTTGAGATAACGCCATTTGGCGCGCAGACGGAACGTGCCGCGGCCGGTGTTGTAGATCTGGAGCATTTCCGCCGCATCGTAGAGGATCTCGCCTCCGGTCGGAAAATCGGGTGCGGGAAGCGTGTCCAGCAGGTCGGCGTCCGGGTTTTTGATGAGCGCGGCGGCGGTAGCGCACACCTCGCGGAGGTTGAAGGAGCAGATGTTGGACGCCATGCCGACGGCGATGCCCATGTTGGCCGAGACCAGCACGTTCGGGAACGTGGTCGGCAGGAGCGACGGCTCCTGCATGGTCGAGTCGTAGTTGTCGACAAAATCGACGGTGTCGGAGTCGATGTCGCGGAACAGCTCGGCGCAGAGCGGGTCGAGCTTTGCCTCGGTGTAACGCGAGGCGGCATAGGCCATGTCGCGCGAGTAGACCTTGCCGAAGTTGCCCTTCGAGTCAACAAACGGATGCAGCAGCGATTCGTTGCCGCGCGCAAGGCGCACCATCGTCTCATAGATGGCCTGATCGCCGTGGGGGTTGAGGCGCATGGTCTGGCCGACGATGTTGGCGGATTTTGTCCGCGCGCCGGTCAGAAGGCCCATTTTGTACATCGTATACAGGAGCTTGCGGTGAGACGGCTTGAAGCCGTCGATCTCCGGGATGGCGCGCGAGACGATGACCGACATGGCGTAGGGCATGTAGTTCGTCTCGAGCGTATCGCAGATGGCCTGCTCCACGGTCGCGCCGCGCAGCCCCTGCACCTTCGGATCGATCCGCTTTTTTGCTTCGGTTTCTTTTTTCTTTGCCATTTTTTTCGTCCTTTGCCCTCGTGCTGCCGGCGTTACGACACGTCGAGCTGATCGAGGTATTTATAGCCGTTTTCGGCGATGTGGTCCTTGCGGCCCTGGAGATTGTCGCCCAGCAGCAGGTCGAAGATCTGCTGCGTCCGCTCGACGTCCTCGGGCATGACCTTGATGAGACGGCGCGTTTCGGGATTCATCGTCGTCATCCACATCATCTCCGGGTCGTTCTCACCAAGACCCTTTGAGCGCTGGACGGTGATCTTTTTGCCGTCCAGCTCTTTGAGGATGGCGGCCTTCTCCGCCTCGGTGTAGGCAAACCACGTCTTGTCCTTGCAGCCGATCTCGTACAGCGGCGACTCGGCGATGTAGACGTAGCCCTCGCGGATGAGGGTGGGGCAGAGGCGGTAGATCATGGTCAGGATCAGCGTCCGGATCTGGTAGCCGTCCACGTCGGCATCGGTGCAGATGACGACCTTGTTCCAGCGGAGGCTTCCAAGGTCAAACGGCGGCAGATCCTTTGCGATCTTTTTCGTCTGCACCTCCACGCCGCAGCCGAGCACGCGGATGAGGTCGGTGATGATCTCTGATTTGAAAATGCGGTCGTAATCCGCCTTCAGGCAGTTGAGAATCTTGCCGCGGACGGGCATGATGCCCTGAAATTCCGCGTCGCGCGAGAGCTTGACCGAGCCGAGTGCGGAATCGCCCTCGACGATGTAGATCTCACGCCGCGAGACGTCCTTTGTCCGGCAGTCAACGAATTTCTGCACACGGTTGGAGATGTCAAGATTGCCGGTCAGCTTTTTCTTGATGGTGACGCGCGCCTTTTCCGCCGATTCGCGGCTGCGCTTGTTGACGAGCACCTGATCGGCGATGCGGTCGGCCTCCTGCTTGTTTTCGATGAAGTAGATGTTCAGGCGGCTGCGGAAAAACTCGGTCATGGCCTCCTGAACGAACCGGTTGGTGATGGCCTTTTTCGTCTGGTTTTCATACGAGGTCTGCGTGGAGAAGCAGTTCGTCACCAGCACCAGACAGTCCGCCACGTCCTGAAACGTGATCTTCGACTCGCCCTTGGTGTATTTGTTTGTCTGCTTGAGATAGGCGTCGATGGCGTAGACAAAGGCGTTCTTCGCCGCCTTCTCCGGCGCGCCGCCGTGCTCGAGCCACGAGGAATTGTGATAATACTCGGTGAGGCTGATCTTATTGGAGAAGCAGACCGCGGCGGAAATGCGGACCTTATACTCGGGCTTGTCCTCGCGGTCGCGGCCTCTGCGCTCAGCCTCCCAGTACTGCGGCATGGTGAGCGCCTGATCCTCGGTCAGCTCGCGGACGTAGTCCAAAATGCCCTGCTGATAGCAGTAGTCCGCCGTCTCAAATTTTCCGGGCGCGGACTCGTTGCGGAAGCGGAACGTGACGCCCGCGTTTACAACGGCCTGACGCTTGAGCATGTCCTCGAAATACTCCTTCGGGACGCGGATGTCGGTAAAGACGTCCAGATCCGGCAGCCAGCGGAACGTGGAGCCGGTCTTGCGGCGGTCGGTCGGCTCCTTGCCCATCTCCCCGACAAGCTCGCCGCGTTCAAAGTGCAGAGAGTATTTCCAGCCGTCGCGGCGGATGGTCGCGTCAAAATAGCGCGAGGCATACTGCGTGGCGCACGCGCCAAGGCCATTGAGACCGAGCGAGAATTCATAGTCACCGCCGGCGTTGTTGTCGTACTTGCCGCCCGCGTACAGCTCGCAGAAAACCAGCTCCCAGTTGTAGCGGCCCTCTTTTTCGTTCCAGTCAACGGGGCAGCCGCGGCCGAAGTCCTCGACCTCGATGGAGCAGTCGGCGTAGCGCGTCACGATCACAAGATCGCCGTGGCCCTCGCGCGCCTCGTCGATGGCGTTGGATAAAATTTCAAATATCGCGTGCTCGCAGCCCTCCAGCCCGTCGGAGCCGAAGATGACGGCGGGGCGCTTGCGCACGCGGTCCGCGCCCTTGAGGGCGGAAATGCTGTCGTTGCCGTAGGATTGTTGTTTGTTCATTGCTTCCTCACATATTCTGGCGTTTGATAAGGCATTAAAACCCACTATATTGTTATTAGTATATCCGTTTTTCCCAGTGAAGTCAAGATTTCCCGCGCGGCGCACGGCGATACGCCGCTGCGGACGGAGTGAAGCAGGGGAAAAAGATTGTCCCGATTTTCGGCAAATGGCCAGTTGCAATCCGCGCCTTTTCGCGGTATCATTTAAGTTGAGAAAATGTTGAGGTGTTTCCAATGAGCAAATGTGGATTTGACAATGATAAGTATTTGAAGCTGCAATCACAGAAGATCCTCGAGCGGGTTGACCACTTCGGCGGCAAGCTCTATCTGGAGTTCGGCGGCAAGCTCTTTGACGATTACCACGCCTCGCGCGTGCTGCCGGGCTTCGAGCCGGACAGCAAGATCAAAATGCTCCTTCAGCTCAAGGAGCAGGCGGAGATCGTCATTTCCATCAACGCCGCGCACATCGAAATGAGCAAGCGCCGCGGCGACCTCGGCATCACGTACGACATGGACGTGATGCGGCTGATCGACGCCTTCCGCGCCATCGGACTGTACGTCGGCAGCGTCGTCATCACGCAGTATCACGGCCAGCATGCCGCAGACCTCTTTGAGCACAAGCTCGAGGCGCTCGGCGTGCGCGTTTACCGCCATTATCCGATCGACGACTATCCCTCGAACGTCCAGCTCATCGTCTCGGACGAGGGCTACGGCAAAAACGACTATATCGAGACCTCCCGGCCCGTCGTTGTCGTGACCGCGCCCGGACCCGGCTCCGGTAAAATGGCAACCTGCCTGAGCCAGCTCTATCACGAGCATCGCCGCGGCAACCGCGCGGGCTATGCGAAATATGAGACCTTCCCGGTCTGGAATCTGCCGCTCAAGCATCCGGTGAACCTTGCCTACGAGGCCGCGACGGCAGATCTGGCGGATGTGAACATGATCGACCCCTTCCATCTTGAGGCCTACGGCGTCACGACCGTCAATTATAACCGCGACATCGAGATCTTCCCCGTCGTCGAGGCCATGTTCCGCCGCATCTACGGTGAGTGCCCGTATAAGAGCCCGACGGACATGGGCGTCAACATGGTCGGCTACGCCATCTCGGATGACGAGGTGTGCTGCGAGGCATCGAAGCAGGAGATCATCCGCCGCTATTTTGCCACGGCGTGCAGCGTGCGCAAGGGTCTCTCCGAGCCGGGTGAGCTCAAAAAGCAGGAAATGCTGATGCGCTATCTGAACATCGACCCCACCATGCGCCGCACCGTCCCTGCCGCACGCGCCAAGGCCGAGCAGACCGGCGCGCCTGCCGCCGCCATCGAGCTGCCGGACGGCCGCATCGTCACCGGCCGCACCTCCGGCCTGATGGGCGCGTCGTGCGCGGCGCTGCTCAACGCGCTCAAGCTCCTTGCGGGCATTGATGACAAGGTCAATCTGATCTCCCCGATGGTGCTCGCGCCCATCCAACACCTCAAGGTCGAGCATCTGGGCAACACCAACCCGCGCCTGCACACCGACGAGGTTTTGATCGCGCTTTCCATGAGCGCTGTCACCAATCCCACCGCCGAGCTGGCGATGGAGGCGCTGGCGGGACTTCGCGGAAGCGAGGTGCATTCGTCCGTCATTCTCTCGTCCGTCGATGAAAATGTGTTCAAAAAGCTCGGCGCGAACGTCACCTTCGAGCCGGTCTACCAGACCCATTCGCTGTATCACAAGTGATCTCTCTTTCCGGACACAGGAGGAACGAGCATGAGAAGAAAAAAGAAACGTTCACCCCTGACGGCGCTGGTCGTGATCCTCTGTCTGGCGCTGCTGGGCGGCGCGGGCTATCTTCTGTGGAGGGCGCTTCCGCAGAAAAAAGCGCCCGACACCGTTTCCTCACTGGAAACGGGCGCCGTTTTTGAAAATGACAACAGAAGCGCCGTCCAGCCGGAGCGCGAGCAGGACTACGACGGCGAGCGCCCTGCGCCGCAGACGCAGCAGGAGCCCGCGCAGGAGGAGCCTGTGCCAGATGAGCAGCCTGCGGAGCAGCCCGGGAGCGAGGCCTCGCCGGAGCAAACGCTTGCAAAGCAGACGCTTGCGGCCATGTCGCTGGATGAGAAGATCTGGCAGCTCTTTTTCGTCACGCCGGAGTCTCTGACCGGCTATCCGAAGGTCACGGAGGCGGGGCTTGCGACGAAGGAGGCGCTCGGCTACAAGCCGGTCGGCGGCCTGATCTATTTTGCGCAGAATCTGGAGGATCGGGAGCAGGTCACCGCCATGCTCACCACCGTCCAGACCTTCACGAAGATCCCGCTGTTCCTCGGCACCGACGAGGAGGGCGGCACGGTCAGCCGTGTCGGCTCAAACGCGGCGCTCGGCGGACAGAACATCGGGGATATGGCGTCCTACGGCGCGGCGGGCGACCCGGCGGCGCTCTATAACGCCATGTGTACCGTTGCCGGTATGCTGACGGGGCTGGGCTTCAACATGGACTTTGCGCCGGTCGCGGACGTGAGCGGCGGCAGAACGGACAACGTGATCGGCAGCCGTTCGTTCGGCACCGAGCCGGAGCTTTGTGCATCGATGGTCTCCGTGGCGCTGGGCGCGCTTCAGGACAGCGGCGTTGCCGCCTGCCTCAAGCACTTCCCGGGCTACGGCAGCGCCGTCACCGACGACCACTACGGCACATCGGTTCTGAACAAGACCGCCGAGGAGCTGGAAGGCTGCGACCTGCTGCCGTTTGCCTCCGGCATTGAAGGCGGTGCGGCCTTCGTCATGGTCTCGCATCTGAGCGTGCCCGCCGTCACCGGCGACGAGACGCCTGCCGATCTCTCCGAAAAAATAATTTCCGAGCTGCTGCGGAACAAACTCGGCTTTGAGAACGTCATAATCACAGACGCACAGAATATGGCCTCCATCACCGACCACTACACCCCGGCGGAGGCCGCCGTCGGCGCGCTGAAAGCGGGCGCGGACATGATCCTCATGCCGGCCGACCTGAAGGCGGCGCATGACGGTGTGGCGGCGGCCGTGAAGGACGGCACGCTGACCGAGGCACGTCTGAACGAAAGCGTCCTGCGCATCCTGACCGTCAAGGCACGCTTCGGCATTTTGACCGAGGTGCCGCAGGAGGACGCGGACTGAGCAAATAAGGAGAGAGCATTATGGAAAACAAGAAGCTATGCAGAGCGGCGTTTGACAAGAAGATTTTTGGCGTTTGCGGCGGCATCGCGCACTATCTGGGGGTCGATTCGACCATGGTGCGCCTGGTCACCGTGCTGCTGGTCTTTTTTGCGGGACTGAGCCTCTGGGCGTACATCATTGCGGCGCTCATCATGCCCGAAACATCGGAATATTGATCCAAAACGCTAAAGTCCCTCCGTATGCATCGCATACGGAGGGACTTTTTGCGTCCATCAAAAGATACGGAGATACACCCTAGGCGCTGCCTTGCGGCGCACGGCGGCGGACGCTCGGGTAGAGCGCCGCGTTTGTATGCGGAAGAAAGCGCGCCGCGATCATGTTCTCCACAAACTTGTCGATCTCGCCGAACTGCACATACGCGGCCTGTGCGGCAAACTGCCGCACGCGGGCGAGCTGCTCTGCCTCGACCAGCAGCTTTTTCACGCCGCCGAGCGAGCTGTTGCCGAGGATTTTGAACTTTTCACGCGGAATATCGGGATACATGCCGATGGTGACGGCAGATTCCAGATCGAGATGCGTGCCAAAGCCGCCTGAGAGATAAAACGTCCCCACTTCGTCAAGCGACACGCCTGCCGCCTCCATGAGCGTCTGCACCATCGTAAACGCCGCCGCCTTGCAGCGGACAAACTCGGCAATGTCGTCCTGCGTGAACGAAAGCGGCCCGTTCGGCGACATGGCGTAGACAATGGCAGGGATGTTGCGCCCGCTTTTTTCCTCCCACACGGTCCGGATCTGGGGCGATGCGTCCGGGTCGAGCGTCCCGTCTCCGGAGATCCAGCCGGCAAGATAGCCCTCGGCGATCAGATCGACGATGCCGGAGCCGCAGATGCCGAGCGGAGCCGCGCCGCCGATCGTCTCACAGCGCAGGCGGTTGTCTGCGCCGATGCGCACGCGGCAGACAGCGCCCGGCTCGGCGCGCATACCGGAGCGGCTGACCGCGCCCTCCAGCGCGGGACCTGCCGCGCCTGCGCCGGTCAGCAGATAGTCCCGGCAGCCGAGCGCCAGCTCGCCGTTCGTCCCGACGTCGAGAAACACCGCGAGGTCGGGGCGCGTGTCCATATCCGTCATCAAAAGCCCCGCCGTGATGTCGCCGCCGAGATAATTTGCGACGGCGGGCATACAGAACACATTGCAGCAGAGCGGCAGCGCCAGCTCCGACGCCGGAACGATGCCGGGGTCGAGGAAAACGGGCGTGTAGGGGCTCTGGAAGACCTGCCACGGCTCGCAGCCGAGCAGAAGGTGTATCATCGTGGTGTTGCCGCCGATGCCGAGCACGGCGATCTCCTCCGGCAGGACGGCGGCTTTCTCGCAGCAGGAATCGATCAGACTGCGGATGCTGCCGAGCAGCAGCGTTTGCAGCTCGTGCAGATGCGCCGCGTTGTCCTTGGCGTAGAAAATGCGGTCGAGGATGTTGTCTCCGAGTGCGCACTGCCCGTTGAAGCAGCCTGCGCGGGACAGAACCTCGCCGTCCGGCAGGTGCAGCAGCTCCATTTCCAGCGTTGTCGTCCCAATGTCGAGCGCCAGCGCGAAAAACCGCGCGGTCGTGTCTCCGGGCTCGACGCGCACCACTGTCCAGCCGTGCTCTGCGGGACTGAGCGTCGCGGTCACGCGGTAGCCATCCGCACGCAGAGCCGGATAGAGCGCCTGCATCGCCGCGAGCGTCATGTGCACCGTCTCCGGCCCCAGCGCCCGCAGCAGCCGCGCCCGGTCATCGAGCGGATCGTCTGCCGAGGGCTTCGGGAGCGTGAGATATTCCTTCCTTGCAAAGGGCTTCATGCCGGGTGCCTCCATGCGAAAAATGGTTTGTTTGACATGCTCAGCCTCTGTATCCGATGGCGGCGGAGATCTTTGCCGCGGCATCGGTCACAAGCACGATCGCCTGCTGGAATTCGTCCGTATGGAGCTGGCGGAACATGCCGACCGTGCCGAACGCATACGCGACCTCGCCGGAGGCGTTGCGGATGGGCGCGGAGACCGAACGCAGGCCGGGCTTAAACTCGCCGTTTTCCACGGCGTAGCCCTGCTCACGGATGCGCTGAAGCTCCGCTGTGAACTGTTCCGGCTGCGTGAGCGTGTTGGGGGTGTAGGCCTTCAGCTCTGCCTGACGCAGGATACGGCGGCACTCGGCCTGCGACACCGAGGCAAGAAACAGCTTTCCCTGCGACGTGCAGTGCGCCGGAAGGCGCGCGCCGACCTCGGAGACAACGCGCAGACTTGCGCGGCTCTCCTCCTCCGCCAGCGTCACGACGTTGGCGCGGTCAAAGACCGACAGGAAAACAGACTCGCCCAGCGTCTGACACACGCTCTGCATATACGGGCGGGCGATCGTGCTGATGTCCCACGAATTGCTGACGGCGCAGCCATACTCAAACAGCCGGATCCCCAGCCAGTAGCGCCCGTCGGGGCCCTGCTCGATCAGTCCCGAGGCGCGCATCGTCGAAAGCAGACCGTGGATCGTGCTCTTGGGCCAGCCCGTCTCGCGGTAGAGATCCGTCAGCGCGGCAGGTCGTCCCTTTGCCGTCAGAATATCCAAAAGGGTGATGGCCTTTGCCACAGAATGAATGGTTTTTCCATCGTTTTCTGCCATGTGTGTCCCCTCCTAAAAATCTTTTTTTCAGTATAACAATTCCTTTGCACATCGACAATAGGGTATATTCGACATTGCCGAAAAGTATACTGCTTTTCAAGAACGGCAAAAGTTTACCGTATGTTCATTGCAACTGCGTGCGAATGTGATAAAATAAATAAAGGCAACACAGCACAATTCGGCAAGCAGATTCGGCGAGAGATTTTTCGTCAAGGCAAGGTTTGAAAAGCGCAGGAATACTGTATGTCTTTCAAGCTTTTCAAACCGCAGAATTGGCGGAAAAGATCCGCCGAAGCGCGCGGACGCAATTGTGCGGTGCTGCCTAAAATATACTTGAAAGGAATCTGTGTCATGCCTCCTGCTCTGTCGTATATTCTCAGCGCCGTGGCCGGGTATCTGCTCGGCTCGATCAGCATTTCGATTCTTCTCTCGCGTCATCTGTTTCATCAGGACATCCGTGGGGAGGGCAGCGGCAACGCAGGCGCGACGAATGTTGCGCGTGTATTCGGCCTGCGCGCGGGTGCGCTGACGTTTTTGGGGGACTTCCTGAAAACAGTGCTCTCGCTCTGGCTTGGAAATCTGCTCGGCGGCACGGTCGGCATGTGCATCGCGGTCGCGGCGGCGCTGATCGGGCACTGCTTCCCGGTCTACTACGGCTTCCGCGGCGGCAAGGCCGTCTCGGCGGGTGCGGCGGCGGCGCTTGCCATTGACTGGCGGGTGTTTGTGATCGCGCTGGCTGTTTTTGCGGTGGCGGCGCTTTTGAGCCGGACGGCCTCCGTCTCGTCGATGTCGGCGGCGCTGGCAGTCGGCGTTTCCTCGGTGTTTCTTGCGCCGACGGCGGCGCAGCGGATCCTCGGTGTGTTCACGGGGGTGCTCGTCATTGTGATGCACCGGAGCAACATCCGGCGGCTGCTTGCCGGCACGGAGCCGAAGTTCCACCCCGGCCAGAGACCGCCAAGGGCAAAATAATCCCGAAGCGCAGCGCACATGACCTTATTTTGAGCGTGTCAAAAAAGACTTTTTGACACGCTCTCAAACGCGAACCGCGAGGCTGGGTTCGCGTTTGAAAAGGCTGCACCCGCCTACGCGCATAATTTGTGCGCGTTTTGCGCACAAATTACACACTTGCCGGGCGTAGCGTGTTTTGTCCGATGTACACGCCACCGGACAAAACAAATTAAGATTTCATTCGCGCCTGCGGGCGCGAACTCTACGAGGTTTTTGACAAGCTCAAAAAAGCGTGACCGGAGTGTTCCGGTCACGCTTTTGTCTGCTTATTCCTCGTCGGAGGCGGGAGTGCTCTTGTAGCGGCTGTACGCCACGACGATGCGGCGGTTCGGCTCGGTGCCGGTGGAGAAGGTGGTCACGTCGGGATGATCCTGAAGGGCGGCATGGATGACATGGCGCTCATAGGCGTTCATCGGCTCGAGCGTGATGTTGCGGCGGTACTTGACGACCTTGCCCGCGACCTTCGACGCCAGACGCTGAAGAGACTCCTCGCGCTTGAGACGGTAGTTCTCGGCATCGACATTGATGCGCACGCGCTTGGTCTGGCCGCGGTTGACGGCGTAGTTCGTCAGATGCTGGATGGCATCGAGCGTCTCGCCGCGGCGGCCGATCAGAATGCCGAGATTTTCACCGACCAGATCGACCATATAGGTCTCGTCGGCGGACTTGGCGGCGTGCGGCACGGCGTTGGAGCCCATGTGCTCCAGCAGACCCTTGACAAACTGCTCGATCTGTTCCTCGACAGAGCCGGGCTCGGCGGGGGCGTAGACCTTCGGCTCGGCCGGAGCGCTCTGCTCGGCGGCTGCCTTCGGCGCCTTCGGAGCCTTCGGCTGCTGCGGCTTGCGCTCAGGGCGCGGCTTGGGCTCGCGCGCGGGCTTCGGCTGCTGCGGCTTGGGCTCGGGACGGGGCTGCGCCATGGCCGGCGCGGGCGCTGCCGGAGCGGCGGGCGCGATGACCTTCGGTGCGGAGGCAGGCTCCTGCACGGGCTTTTTGGGCTTGCTTCTGGAGGCAGAGGAGAGCGCGGGCTTGGGCGGCTCGTCCGGTGCTTCATAGGTCACCTTGACCCTCGCGGGCTGCGCGCCGATGCCAAGGAAACCGGATCTGGGATTGTCCAGCACTTCGACCGAGACACTGTCGCGGTCCATGCCGAGCTGCTCGAGCGCGGCTGCGATCGCGAGGTCAATGGTCTTGCCGGTAGCGGTAATGAATTTTTCCATATTCTACGTTACTCCTCGGATTTTGCATCCGCATCCTGCGCGGATGCCTTCTTGCCATAGTGGGCGGGATCGTAAGCGCGGCCCTTGCAGTAGGGACGGCTGGGGTCGCCCGAGAGCGGCTTCTTTTCGTCCTGCTCGTCGGCAGCGACCGGGTTCTTTTTCGCCTCGTAGTCGCGTGCGGCGGCTGCGGCGGCTTCCTTTTCCTGCTGCTTCAGCTTCTTCTTGCTGACGTTGTCCTGAATGCCGTCGGGATTCTGCTCGCGGCGAAGGGCGCGCTGACGCTCCTTCTCAGCCTCCTCCAGACGCTTCATGGCGGCGCGCTCCTGGCGCTCGGCGTCCTCCGCGTCATAGATCTTGCGGAAGTGGACGGTCAGGAAATAGTCCTGCACAGCGCCGAACAGGGCCTGCGCGATCCAGTAGATGGAGATCGCGGCGGGCATGGAATAGCCGATCCAGAGCGACATGATCGGCATCATGAGCATCATGGTGGTGTTGGTCTGCGCCGCGGCCTTGGCAGCCTCGGCGTCCTGCTCGCCGTCTTCGTTGGTGGCGACCTTGTTGTTCATCTTCTGGCTGACGAACATCGAGAGCATCTGAAGACCGCCGGAAACCAGCGGGATCAGGAACAGACCGATCTGGTTCCAGGTGGGGTTCTCCCACGTCCAGAAGCTGAACGACGGGATCTCGGCAAGGTTGATGCCGAGGAAGGAGAAGCTGATCTCGCGGAGCGAGGCTGCCTCAAAGATAGGCAGCGCCTTCAGCTCCTCAAGGAACTCACCGAGATGGCCTGCCGCGGCAAGCTGGTCATAGAAGCTGTTGCCGCCGAGGGTGACGCCGCTGGCCTTGATATAGGCGACGACGGCGGCTGCGATCGAACGGCTGTTGTGCATCATATACGTGATCGGCTCACGGATGACGTAGTACAGCGGCAGCATGATCAGCAGCGGAATGAACGACCAGAGACATCCGCCGCTCATCGAAACGCCTTCGTCCTTGTAAAGCTGCTGAAGCGCAAGCTGATATTTCTGCTTGTCATCGCCGTATTTTGCCTCGAGTGCCTTGGCAAGCGGCGCAAGACGCGACATTTTCAGCATGCTCTTCTTGCTCTTGATGCTCATCGGGAGCAGCACGAGCTTGACGATGAGGGAGAACAGGATCAGCGCCACGCCGTAGTTGTTTGCAAACCGGTCAAGCCAGTCAAGCAGATAACCGAACGGGACGCGGATGATGTCCGAGAGGGACATTTTGTCCTGTGTGGAGTCGAGCGCCTCCTGCGCGGCCTGCGCCGGTTCGAGCGAGGTGCTTTCGTCGTTGGCAGCCGGAGCGTTCATGGCGCAGCCGGCCAGCGCGAGGATCATGAGCAGTGCGAGGAACAGTGCAAGGAATCTTTTCATTTGTTATCCTCCAAAGTGGGGATGCCGGGAGCCGGGCACAGCCCGTGCGCCCTACGGCACCGGATCAAAGTAGTCACCCTTGTAAAAAGGATGGCACCGCAGAAACCGCCGTACAGCCAGAATGCCGCCTTTCCATGCGCCGTGCTTTGTGATGGCCTCCAGTGCATACTGGGAGCACGTCGGCGTAAACCGGCAGCGGGGCGGAAAGGCGGGTGAAATGTGCTTCTGATAAAACCGGATCAGGGCGAGAAAGAGCCGTTTCATTGCGTGTCCTCATGCCTCAGAAGCGACAGCTTCTCCGCAAGCGACAGGTAGGCTTGCTCAAGCTCGCGATACGGCGCGTCCATGGCGCGCCCTCTCACCACGACCACGATGTCGTAGCCGGGAAGAAACTGCGTCTCGTGCAGCCGGTAGATCTCACGCAGACGGCGGCGGACACGGTTGCGCCGGACGGCGCAGCCGAGCTTCGCGTTGACCGTCAGGCCGATGCGGTTGCATGCCTGCCCGTTTTTGCGGCAGTAGATGGCAAGATACCGGTTGGCGCAGGTGTGACCCCTGCGGTAGAGACGGCGGAAGATGTGATTGAGCTTGAGGGAACTGGAATACTGCATGAGGCCTCCCTCCGGGCAGGCGCACGCCGGAGCTGCTCCGGACGCAGCTTGCTCTGATCCCTGATAAACGGATGGGGCGAACAGAACAGCGTCCATTCACCCCTATCATTGCACAGCGGTATATGCGGTCATGGCTTGCGTGTTACGCAGACAGCTTTGCTCTGCCCTTTGCACGACGGCGGGCGAGGACCTTGCGGCCGTTGGCGGTCGCCATTCTCTTGCGGAAGCCATGCACTTTGGATCTGTGGCGCTTCTTGGGCTGATAGGTACGAACAGTTGCCATTTTTGGTACACCTCCTGTAATAATATGCTCAACAGCTGCGAAAAAACGCAGCCGCAGCGAGTCGTGTTCTGCTTTCTGCCGTATAGGGCAGGAACATACGCTGAATATTATACGCGATGATACCGCGCCGTGTCAATCTTTATTTTTACCGCGGCGGCGGTATCGCGCCCTTTTATCGCTTCTGGGCGAGCGGCTTGCTCTTTTGCTGCTCATCGAGGAGCTTGACAAGGATGGGATTTGAGAGCATGAAGCCTTTCGGCGTCAGATGCCAGCGGCCGTTTTCCAGAACGGCGAGGTCGTTCTTCTCCAAAACCCGCAGCGCCTTTTCGATCGGCTCGAAGGGGAGCAGGAACGAGCGCGTATACTCGCCGGCCTCCACGCCGTCGACGGTGCGCAGCCGGAGCATGAGATACTCGCCCGCGCGCTCGCGCAGCGGAACGCTCTCACACTCGGACAGGACGATGCCCTTGCTCATGACGCCGGTGATGTAGCTCTCCAGATCCGGCTTGATGGTAAAGCGCTTTCCGGCAAAGTCGGACGCGGCGCACGGGCCGAAGCTCAGGTATTCATCGCCCATCCAGTATTTGAGATTGTGGCGGCAGATGTAGCCGTCCTTTGCGAAGTTGGAGATCTCATACTGGTGATAGCCGAACTCCGCGAGCGTTTCAACGGCGTAGAAATACATGTCGGCCTGCGCGTCATCGTCGGGGAGGTTGGCGCAGTCCTTGTATTCCCAGAGCTTGGTGCCCGGCTCGACCTTCAGACCGTAGCAGGAGATGTGCTCGGTCTTGAGATCGATGATGTTGCGCAGCGTCTGCATCCACTGCTCGCGGCTCTGGTTCGGAAGGCCGTACATGAGATCGACGGAGATGTTGTCAAAGCCCGCGCGGCGCGCCATCATGACCGCCTGCTGCGCCTGACGGTAGTTGTGCGGGCGGCCGAGCGCCTTGAGCTGCTCGTCGGAGTCGGTCTGCACGCCGATGGAGATGCGGTTGAAGCCCGCGCGGTTGAGGCGCGTGAGCATGGGAAGCGAGACAGAGTCCGGATTTGCCTCAAACGACACCTCGGCGTCGCGGCTGACGTCAAAGCGACGGTCGATCTCGGAGAAGATGCGGCTCAGGCCGCCGGCTCCGAAGAACGAGGGCGTGCCGCCGCCGAAGTAGACGGTATCGACCTCGTACCCCTGCGCGCTGGGCGCGGCCTCGCGGATGTGGGCGAGAACGGCGGTCAGATACCGGTCCATCAGCTCCTTGTTCCGCGCGCCGCCGAGGGAGTAGAAGTCGCAGTATTCGCACTTGCTGCGGCAGAACGGCACATGGACGTAGATGCCGAGCGGCTTTTTCTTTTTATTCTGGTTGTCCTTGGGTTTCAGAAGCATGGGCTGCTCCTCCGATCGATTATTCGTCAAGCTTGAGGACGGCCATGAACGCCTCGGAGGGGACGGAGACGGTGCCGAAGGTGCGCATCCGCTTTTTGCCCTCCTTCTGTTTTTCCAGAAGCTTCTTTTTGCGGGAAATGTCGCCGCCGTAGCACTTGGCAAGCACGTCCTTGCGCAGCGCCTTGATGGTCTCGCGGGCGATGACCTTGCCGCCGATGGCGGCCTGCACGGGGATCTCGAACATCTGGCGCGGAATGTTGTCCTTCAGCTTTTCGCAGATCTTCCGCGCGCGGGTGTAGGCATTGTCGGCAAAGAGGATGAAGCTCAGCGCATCGACGACCTCGCCGTTGAGGAGAATGTCGAGCTTGACGAGCTTGGACGGGCGGTAGCCCTCCAGCTCGTAGTTGAGCGAGCCGTAGCCGCGCGTGCGCGACTTGAGCGCGTCAAAGAAGTCGTAGATGATCTCGTTGAGCGGCATGGAGTAGTGCAGCTCCACGCGCGTGGTGTCGAGATATTTCATGTCCTTGTACTCGCCGCGCCGGTTGGTGCACAGCTCCATGATCGCGCCGACATACTCCGGCGGCGTGAGGACGCTGACCTTGGCAAACGGCTCCATCGCCGTCTCGATCTCGGCGGGGTCAGGGTAGTTGAGCGGTGTGTAGACGTCCAGCTCCGTGCCGTCGATCTTGGTGATCTTGTAGACGACGTTTGGCGCGGTGGTGATGAGGTCGAGGTTGTATTCCCGCTCAAGCCGCTCGAGAATGATCTCCATGTGCAGAAGTCCGAGGAAGCCGCAGCGGAAGCCGAAGCCCAGCGCGACGGAGTTTTCCTGCGTATAGCTCATGGAGGCGTCGTTCAGCTTGAGCTTTTCCAGCGCGTCGCGCAGATCGCCGTATTTGGAGCCGTCTGCGGGGTAGACGCCGGAAAAGACCATCGGCTGCGCCTGATGATAGCCGGGGAGCGCTTCGGGTGCGGGGTTTTCCACACCCGTGATCGTGTCGCCCACGCGCGTGTCGGAGACGGTCTTGATGGACGCTGTCAGGTATCCGACCTCGCCTGCGCCCAGCGCGTCTGCCGGACGCATCCCGAACGGATGGAGGTAGCCGACCTCTACGACCTTGTACACGGCGCCGGTCGCCATCATGCGGATGTCCATGCCGGGCTTCACGACGCCGTTGACAACGCGCATATAGACGATCGCGCCGCGGTAGGAGTCATACTGGCTGTCGAAGATCAGGCATTGCAGCGGCGCGGCGCGGTCGCCCTTGGGAGGCGGAACGTCGTTTACGACCATTTCCAGAACGGAGTGGATGTTGATGCCGTTTTTCGCGGAGATCTCGGGCGCGTCCATCGCCGGAAGGCCGATGACGTCCTCGATCTCGTGCTTGACCTCCTCAGGACGTGCGGCGGGCAGGTCGATCTTGTTGATGACCGGCAGAACCTCGAGGTCATTGTCGATGGCAAGATAGGTGTTCGCGAGCGTCTGCGCCTCGATGCCCTGCGAGGCATCGACCACGAGCAGCGCGCCCTCACAGGCGGACAGGCTCCGCGAGACCTCGTAGTTGAAGTCAACGTGACCCGGCGTGTCGATGAGGTTCAGAATGTACGTTTCCCCATCGTCGGCGCTGTACTGAAGGCGCACGGCGCGCGCCTTGATGGTGATGCCGCGCTCACGCTCGAGATCCATCGAGTCGAGCACCTGCTCCTCCATCTCGCGCTTTTCCACGGTGTTGCATTCCTCCAGCAGGCGGTCAGCCAGCGTGGACTTGCCGTGGTCGATGTGGGCGATGATGCTGAAATTACGGATTTTTGACAGATCGGTCATAAAAGGAGGCTCCTTTTCACTTGACGGAGTAAGCGGCAGCGCCGCGGAGGATCAGTTTGCGGTGTTTTCCCGGAGCGCCAGCTCGTGGCTGCTCGAGGCGGAGAAATAGGCGTTCATGATGGGGATGCAGACGTTTGCGAGGTTGCCGCCCTGCGCGCCCTTTTCCACATACACGGCGATGGCGATCTCGGGATCGTCCGCCGGAGCGTAGAGCACGAACGAGGCGTGGTCGGAGCCGGAGTGCATGTTGCCCCACTGCGCGGTGCCGGTCTTGCAGGCAACGCTGATGGGATAGGTTGCGAGATACTGCGCGGCGGTGCCTTGACTGGCGACCAGCTTCATGCCGGTCTTGTAGCAGTCGATGGCCTCGTCGGAGATGTCGAGCTCGCTCGCGACGGTCGGCTCATGCTGCATGATCAGCTCCTGATAGTCCCACGAGATGACGCGGGAGAGGAACGTCGCGTTGTAGCGCGTGCCGTTGTTGGCGAGCGCCGAGGTGTAGCAGACCATCTGCATCGGCGTGAATTTGTTGTCGGACTGGCCGATGGCGGCCTGAATGACGTCCGCGCCATACCAGATGGCCTGATCGCCGGCGTACAGCTCGGCCTTCGTCTCGCGGTTGGCGCGTGTGCCGACGACCTCCGGCAGCTCCACGCCGGTCGGCTCGCCGAGACCGAGCGCCTTTGCGACCACGTCCAGCGGATTCTCGCCGGTCTGGGTCATGTAGTTGTTGTAGGTCAGACGGCCGATCTCATAGAAGTAATAGTTGCAGGACTCCTTGATGGCCTCGCGCATGTTGATCTTGCCGTGCGTGGTCGAGGTGCTCGTCCAGACATAGCAGCGCGGCTCATAGCCGTATTCCTTGTAGTATTCGTAGATGCCCTTGTCGGTGATCTCGTAATACTGGCTGTAGCCGCCGAGATCGACGGCGGCGATGGCGGTGACCATTTTGTAGATGGAGCCCGGCCAGTAGGTTGCCTGCAAAACGCGGTTGAGGAACGGGCCGTATTCGCTCTCGGCAAGCTCTGCGTAGTCCTCGTTGACGGTGGCGAGGTTGTAGGTCGGGTAGCTGGCGCTGGCGAGGATCTCGCCGGTCTTGACCTGCTGCACGACGACCGCGCCGCCCTCGGCGTCCTTTCCCTCGTGCCTTCGGCCCGCGCCGTTTTCGCGGAGGTTGAGGATGACGTCCTCCAGCGCTTTTTCCGCGACGGCCTGCAGGGAGATGTCAATGGTCAGCTCCACATTGCTGCCCGGCTGCGGGACGGTCTCAAAATACTCCTCCAGCACCTCGCCGTTGGAGGCGACGGTGGTGTATTTCGTGCCGCTCGAGCCGTGGAGATACGACTCAAACGCCTGCTCCACGCCGGCCTTGCCGACCAGCGCGTTCATGGCGTAGCCCTTGTCGCGGTATTCCGCGGCCTCCTCGGCGTAGATCTGTCCGATGTAGCCGAGCAGATGCGCCGCATACTGCGTGTGGTATTCGCGGACGGTGCCGGTCTCCACGATGACGCCCGGAACGCCGAGCTCCATCACCGCGGCGAGGTTTTCCGCGCTGACATCGCTTGCCAGCATGTAGTTTTCCATGCCGATGCCCTCGACCGAGCGCAGCTCCAGCTCATAACGGATGGAGATGACCTTATAGGCCTGCTCCTGCGTCCAGTCGGAGGGGATGCGGTACTGCGCGCGCAGATTTTTCATCAGCGTCTGCGCGGAAATATCGAGGTCATAGTCCTTGTACGCCAGAAAAGTGCGGAAATAGGATTGCCACGAGCTGTCGATGGCGTCCATATTGTAGCTGTACGGCATTTCCGGCGTGACAGGGAAGTGCGAGGTGTAGGAGATGCCGAGACTGTCGCACAGCTCAAGAAGCTGCAGGAGGTTTTCATTCGGATTTTTGCTGTTGAAAAGAACGAAGTTGATGATGACCAGATTGTAGCTTGCGCGGTTGGAGACCAGAACGTTTCCGTTCCGGTCCAGAATGTTGCCGCGCGCGGCCTCCACGGTGGTCATATAGCGCATGGAGTCTGCGTCGGCAGCCACAAGGCCGTTTTCCGGCTCCACGGCCTGCAATTTGTACAGCCGCAGGGAGAACGCGCCGACAAGCAGCGCAACAAGACAGACGAAAACGATCGTCCGAAAGCGTGTGATGCGTCCCATGGTTTATTTTCCCGCCTTTCCGATCGCCCATGCCGCGAGATACACCGGCGGACAGGCCAGCATGGAAAGCCCGATCTGCCGAAGAAGGATGAGCCAGCCCTCGTCTCCGGTCTGGCCGAGGTAGCGCTTAAAGAGAAACAGCAGCGTCTGTGTGATGAGCAGCGACAGCAGGCACATCATGGCTGCCGACAAAAGATTCCGGTTGAGATACCGGTCGCAGAGATAGCCCGCTGCCAGCGCGCAGAGCGTACACAAAATGATGAGCACGCCTCCGCCGTCACCGCCGCTCAGGCACCAGAAAAGGCCCGCCGCGAGGCCGAACACGCCGCCGTCCTCCGCGCCGCCGTGCATCGCGATGCAGGCGACCGCGACCGGGATCAGGCTGAGCTTCGTGCCGAAATAGCGCGCGCGTCCGAAGATGACGCCCTGAATGACCGCCACGGCCAGCAGCAAAAGCGCATAGAGCGCCCACATCAGCGCTTTTTTGTATCGTTCACGCATCCTGGACGCCTCCTTTGCTCTGTGGTGTCACTGGTTGGAAAATTCGGTGATGATGAAGATCTGCTCAAGCCCCGCGAAATCGCACGAGGCCTCGAGCGTGGCGTATTTCGCAACGCCCGTTTCGTCGAGACCGACGTTCGTGAGGTAGCCCAGCAGCAGCCCGCGCGGATAGAGCGTCGAGCCGGTCGTGACGACCTGATCGTGGTTCTTGAGAATGGCGTCGGTCGGCAGGTAGTTCATGCGGAGCACGCTGCTGCCGTCCGCCAGATAGGTGCCCTGCACCACGCCGGTATAGCCGGACGAGGCGATCGAGGCGCTGATCTCCAAGGAGGAGTCCTGCACGGTGGTAATCGTCGCCCAGTTCGCGCCGACCTCGGTGACAAGGCCGATGACCTGCCCGTTTTCCGTGATGGCGCACATGCCCGCCTCAAGGCCGGAATTTGTGCCCTTTCCGATGGTGAAGGCACTGCGGTAGTTCGAGGCGTTCCACGAGATGATATACGCCGACACGAGCGAGTAGTCCTCGTGCTCGTCCACGAGATCCAGCAGCAGCCGGAGCTGTTCGTTTTCGCGCTGCAGCGCCGCGGCGTTGCGGACATCCTCCTGCATTTCGAGAATGCGCTTTTCCAGCTCCGCATTGCGTGCTTGCAGCGACTCATAGGAGAACAGATAGTTATAATACTGCTCCGCCTGCCGGTCGATGGCGGCGATGCCGCTGCGGATGGGGGAGAGGATCGTCCCGACCACGTTGGAGAAAAACGGCGTGCCGGAGACGACCGCGCCGATGACCGTTGCGAGCACCGCGAGGATCAACGCGAGGATCAGGATCGTCTTGACTTTTGTGGACCAGAATTTCCTTTTCAATGTCTCACGCTCCTCTTCCGTCATCGCCCAGCACCTGCACGCCGCAGGCGCGCAGCATTTCCGCCAGCGGACACAGCGGCAGCCCCATCACGCAGAAATAGTCTCCGTCCAGATGGCGGACAAAGATGGATGCGCCGCCCTGAATGCCGTAGGCGCCGGCCTTGTCCATCGGTTCGCCGGTGGCGACGTAGGCCCGGATCTCACGGTCTGACAGGGGGCGGAACTCGATGCCGGTGCGCACGACGCAGCGCTGCATATACCCGCCCTGCAGGACGGTCAGGCCGGTCATGACCTCGTGCCGCCGCCCGGAGAGCAGGTTCAGCATCCGCACGGCGTCCGCCTCGCTCCTGGGCTTTCCGAGGATCTGCCCGTCCACCACAACGATGGTGTCGGCAGCGATGACGATGTCCTCGGACGCGCACTGCGCGGCGACGGCCTCGGCCTTTTCCTCGCCGACACGGGCGACCTCCTGCTCGGGCGGGAGCGCGGGGTCCATCGTTTCGTCGATGTCTGCGGTATGTATGGTGAAGTCTACGCCGAGCAGCTTCAGAAGCTCCTGCCGGCGGGGGGACTTGGATGCCAGAATGATTGCCATGTTGAACGCTTCCTTTTATTCCACGCCTCTTGAATAGAGACCGCGGGTATAACTTCCGGCGTCAAATACGCCGCCGGTCTGATACTGGTAGAGAACGGTGTCGATCTCGCCGGGATTCTCCGTTGTGAACGACAGCCGGAGCGCCCACAGGCCCATGCCGCGGAAGGCGTCCTTCTTGTCGATCAGATACATCTTTTTGCCGTTGTAGATGACGCTCCGGCAGGTGCCGGGGTCCTTGAGCACAGGGAATTCCTCGCCCATCCGGTCGGTCAGCTTGACCGGCGCGGCGGCGTCGCACGAGCATGCGCCCGTTCTGCCCCGGATGACGCAGTTTTCCGTCAGCATGAGCGGCAGCCGCCCGTAGATCAGCACCTCGCTAGGAATGGCCTTGGAGACGTCGCGAATCTGCGGCAGCGTCATCTCAAACGACAGAAGCTGCGAGTCGAGCCCCTGCGCGCGCAGATAGTGCATTGCGCGGGAGTTGTAGATATTGAGGCCGAAATCGCCGCGCACGGCGAAGCCGGCGGCCTTGGCAATGCGCAGCTGGCCGAGATTGCCGACCAGAAGCTGGCGCACGCCCATGTGATAGACCTCACGGAGCTGGGCTGCGATCTTCTGATTGTCCTCGCTCCAGAAAACGCGCGGCAATACGGCGGCAAGCTGCGTCTCCACGCCGAGCAGACCCGGAAGCTCCGGATGGGCCGCGAGCTCCTCCAGCGGCACATACAAAACCGCCGGACGCATCGCGAGCATCCGCGACGTGATCTGACTGACCTGGCGGACGGAGATGGTGAGCTGCGGCTCGCCGGTCATGCCGTCATAGAGCGCCGGCCGGTTGTAGGCGCCGAGATGACGCTGCGGCGCGCGTCCGCGCTGCGCCGTCAGCATCGCCACCGCATCACGCCGCATGGCATTGATGGCGGAGGCCGGGAGCATCAGCCCCGGATCGATCACCGCGCGCACCATCGCGCAGGCATAGGGCGTGCCGCCCGTCTTGCGCAGACGCTCAGTCAGCTCGTCCTCGGTCAGCTCGCGTACCTGCGCCTCCTGCGCAATGGGGCCCGCGACCTTACAGACGTGACCCTCGTCGTCCTCCACAGCGAGCTGCGCAGGCTCACCGCGCCGGATCATTGCATAAAAGCGGACGGGGATGCGGACATTCTCGCCGGATTCGTAGGTCGCCCGCGCTGCGGCGAACAGCTCGCGGTTGTCCTCCGGCTCCTGCCGGATGCCGAACATGGCGGGGCCGGTCTTGCCCTCATAATAGCCCTGCGTGAAGCCCTGACGGGAAAACACGGATTCCAGCTCGCGCAGGTCGCTCTGCGTCACGCGCTTGCCGTCCAGCGCGGAGCGGTATGCCTTCGTCACGACGGCAACATACTCAGGGCGCTTCATGCGGCCTTCAATTTTTAAGGAGCTGACGCCGAGACGGCGCAGATCGTCGAGATATTCCACAAGGCAGTTGTCCTTGAGGCTGAGCGGGTAGCGGCTCGGCTCAAACCGGCCGTAGCCGTAGGGCAGACGGCAGGGCTGCGCGCACTGGCCGCGGTTGCCGCTGCGTCTTCCGATGACGGAGGAGAGATAGCACTGCCCGGAATAGCACATGCACAGCGCACCGTGGACGAACACCTCGATCTCCACGGGACTGCGGCGGCAGATGTGCGCGATCTCCTCACGCGGAAGCTCGCGCGCGAGCACGACGCGGCTGACGCCGAGCTCCGCCGCCTGCTGCACGCCCTCGAGCGAGTGAATGCTCATCTGCGTGGAGGCGTGGATCGGCACCTCCGGCGCGATCTCGCGGCAGAGCGCCACCACGCCGAGATCCTGCACGATGAATGCGTCCACGCCGAGCACCGCAGCGGTGCGGACGACGTCGGCGGCACGCGCCATTTCGCGGTCGGAGACGAGCGTGTTGAGTGTCAGATGCACCTTGACGCCGCGCACGTGGCAGTAGACAATGGCCTCCTGCAGCTCGTCCACGGAAAAGTTCTGCGCGCCCATGCGGGCGTTGAACGCATCATATCCAAGATAAACCGCGTCGGCGCCATTTTGAACGGCGGCGCGGAGCGCCTCCATAGAGCCGGCGGGCGACAGTAATTCGATCATTTCAGCCGCTCCTTGCCTATATTTTTGCGCAGACAGACGTCAGCGCATAAAAATCCGCATACAGTATACCACAAGTTTCTCCGCCGGGAAAGCCCCTGCTTCAAGAAAATTGTAAACGTTTCGTTTCTGATTTGAAAATTGCGCGGAAAAAGTATTTCCGGCGCGCGCAAATGCCGCCTTGCCGCAGGGCGACATTTGTGGTATAATGTCAATCCATAAAAATCGGCAGATTGCGACGGAGGAGGCGAACGGACATGCTGGAACAGGATCTGAACATTCCCGCGCAGGACGTGCGGCGGCTTTTGGCGGCGGCGTGCCCGGACGCGGCGCTGCTGTACCTCTATCTGCACACCGGCGGCGAGCCGGAAAAGGCGGCGCAGGCGCTGCGCTTCACCGCGCGGCAGATGGATTACGCGGCGGCGAGCCTGCGCCAGACGGGGCTGTATCCCGAGCCGGATGCCGCACGCGCAGCTGCCTCCGCACCGCCTGTCTACACAGAGCGCGACATTGCGCACGAATATGAGACAAATCCGCAGTTCCCCGCAATGGTCGGCGAGACGCAGCGGCGGCTCGGCAGAGTCCTGTCCTCGGAGGAGCTTAAAACGCTTTTGGGCATTTACCGATATCTCGGTCTGCCGGTGGAGGTCATCTCCATCCTCATCCACTACTGCACCGAGCGCTGCCGCTCGCGCGACCCGGGCCGCATTCCGACGATCCGCATGATCGAAAAGGAGGCCTATCGCTGGGCAGATCTCGGCATCGATACGCTGGAGGAGGCGGCGGTCTATATGCAGAGCCAGCTCCAGCTTCAGGCGCGTGCGCGGCGCATCCGCGCCGTGCTCCAGATCGAGGAGCGCAAGCTGACTGCCGGCGAGGAAAAACTGATCCACACATGGCTTTCATGGGGCTTCGGTGAAAATGAGATCCGCGCCGCCTATGAAAAAACCTGTATGAACACCGGCTGCCTCAAGTGGCCGTATCTGCATTCCATCCTGAAAAGCTGGCACGAGCAGGGCTTCACGAGCCTGCGCGAGATCGAAAGCAGCGACCGTGCGGCGCAGGCGCGCCAGCCGCGGCCGAAGCCCCAGCAGAACGTCATCCAGCACGGCGACGAGATGGGCGAATTCGAGCGCCGCGCCATGGAAAAGATGATGCAGAAGGGACTGTATAAGGAGGGCGAATGACATGGCGTATTCCGAAGCCGTCTTGCAGCGCGCGCAGGCGCGTCTTGCACAGGCCAAACAGCAGCACGATGATGAAACGCGCAGCCGCATCGCGGCGATCTACGCGCAGCAGCCGCGCCTGCGCCAGATCGATCTGAGTCTGCGTCAGACGGCCGCCCGCGTCATGGCGGTCAGCTTCCGCCGCGGCGAAGATCCCTCCGCAGCCATGGCAGAGCTGAAAAAGGAGAATCTCGCGCTCCAGCAGGAACGCGACTGGATCCTGGAATCCAACGACATCGACCCCGATGATCTTGCCGAAACGCCGCTCTGCCCGCATTGCGGCGGGAATGGCTACATCGGAGCCGTCATGTGTGACTGCCTCCGCGAGCTTTGCCGTCAGGAGCAGAAAAAAGAGCTCTCTCAGCTCATCGGCTCCGGCCGCGAGAGCTTTGACCGCTTCCGTCTGGACGTCTACTCCTCAGAATTTGATCCCAAGCTCGGCGCCTCACCCCGGACGCTTATGCAGTACATCTACAACAACGCCCTTCACTATGCCCGCACCTTCACCCCGGAGAGCGGCTCCATCCTGATGATCGGCGCCACCGGCCTCGGAAAGACCTTCCTTTCCGCCTGCATCGCGCGTACCGTCGCCGACCGCGGCTATTCCGTCGTCTACGACACCGCCATCCATCTCTTTTCTGACTTTGAAACCGCAAAATTTGCCCGCAGCGCCGAAAGCGCCGATGCCTCGCGCAAATATTTTGCCTGCGACCTTCTCATCATCGACGACCTCGGCACCGAAATGACCACCCAATTCATCATCTCCGCCCTCTATCAGGTCGTCAACACCCGCCTCATGGATGGCCTTCCCACCATCATCTCCACCAACCTCCCCGCCGCCGAGCTCAAACAGCGCTACTCTCCGCAGATCGCGTCGCGGCTGCTGGGAACGTATGAGTGTTATAGCTTTGCGGGGGACGACATCCGGATGCTCAAGTAGCGGCGGATCTTTTCCGCCGGAAGTGCGTTGCTCGTCCTCGACGTACACGCGGTACGCCGTCGTCCTCGCGCCTTCTTCTGACGGAAAATCTCTCGCCGCCGGGGCTGCCGGAAGGTTCACGCCCCAAAATGTTCAATTCATCGTTATCGAAGAAAGTGACGCCGCAGGGCTGCGGCGCACGCATGGAAAGGAATTGCTGTTATGGAAATCACGATCGACCATCTCACGGCCGGAGCCGCGCGGGCGCGCGGTGTGGCTGTCATCATCGATGTATTCCGCGCGTACAGCGTGGAATGCTATGCCTATCACGCGGGCGCGGAGCGCATCTATCCGGTCGGCGATCTGGACGAGGCCTACGCGCGCAAACGTGCGCATCCCGAGTATCTGCTCGCAGGCGAGCGCCACGCGAAGGCGGGCGAGGGCTTTGACTTTGGAAACTCCCCGATGCAGGTGGAACATGCCGACCTGCGCGGAAAGCGCATCATCCACACGACCAGCGCCGGAACGCAGGGCATTGCCGCCGCAAAAAATGCCGATACGATCCTTCTGGCGGCGCTCGTCAACGCGCGCGCGACGGCGGAATATCTCCGGCGGCTCGCGCCGGAGCGCGTGAGCTTTGTGTGCATGGGCTTTGAAAACCTGCGTCCGACGCTTGAGGACACCGTCTGCGCCGAATACATGCGCGCCATGCTGCTGGGAGAGTCCTATGACCTGCAGGCCCGTATTCCGGAGCTGCGCGAGGGTCCCGGCGCGCGCTTCTTCGTACCGGAGGCGCAGTCCTTCGCACCGGAGCGGGATTTCTACCTCTGCACACAGGCGGATATTTTCCCGTTTGCGCTGCATCTGACGCCGGATGAGGACGGCCTGCCGTACAGCCGCCGCGTGGACGTGTAGAGAAAAAAGATCTCGAAAGAGTCGCCGAAAGGACTTGACACCGCAGGGGGAATATGTTATTATTGTAAGGCTGATTTATGTGTCAGCTGCCTGCGGGTGTAGCACAACGGCCAGGGCACCAGCCTTCCAAGCTGGGGACGCGGGTTCGATTCCCGTCACCCGCTCCAACCATGCGCCAGTAGCTCATTCGGATAGAGCAACTGCCTTCTAAGCAGTAGGTGGGGGGTTCGAATCCCTCCTGGCGTGCCATTGCCGGGCGACTGGCTGCGGCGATACGCCGCGAGGAAATGAATATGGTGGGTGTAGCGTAGTTGGTTAACGCGTCAGATTGTGGCTCTGAAGATCGAGGGTTCGAGTCCCTTCACTCACCCCATTTCTTTTTTTATATCAGGATTTTTGCCGATGCGCATGTACGGGGATGTCGCCAAGCGGTAAGGCACAGGACTTTGACTCCTGTATGCGTAGGTTCGAATCCTGCCATCCCTGCCATCTGACCCGCTAGCTCAGTCGGCAGAGCACCTGCCTTTTAAGCAGGGTGTCCGGAGTTCGAATCTCCGGCGGGTCACCATGATTGCCGAACACTATAGATGAAATGGCAAAAAAGCCAGTCATCTCAACTGTTTCACCCCATAGGTACACAATGTGTCATGGGGGTACAGTCGGTACGGGCAAAAGCAAGACGCAAACTCAAATGCATGAGTTTGCGTCTTGCTTTTTTGTATAAAGAAAACCGCAGGCAATGCCGGTGGTTCCAAAAAGCTTTAGCTATGCATAGAAAAAATGTCCTCCT
>ERZ1673730.425-NODE-425-length-54743-cov-33.422067_pt1 | contig 54743 bp, 37 predicted proteins | sample MGYA00580200_ERZ1673730 | MGnify/ENA primary metagenome ERZ1673730 (study PRJEB41218, sample SAMN15661761) | gut metagenome | host: Homo sapiens | place: Canada: London | collected 2015-08-20/2019-03-30 | study: EMG produced TPA metagenomics assembly of...
AAAGGTACGCCCTGTGCAAGCGTAACCGTCGTGGCAAAGGTATGCCGGGCCATGTGCATTGTCGGATTGAACGATAATCCTGCGAGTCTGGCAACATGCCGCAAGGACATGTTCATCGTCTTATAGTAGCGTTTGATCGGAAAGACCTTATTACCTTCCAGATGCAGATTTTTATAACGGTCATAGATTATTTCGGCTATAGGAAGGAGTTTAACACGGAACTGTGTACCCGTCTTTTGCCGCTTGTCGATGATCCAATGATTCCTGTTGTAGTCCGTATGGATGTCCGCATGGGTAAGTTTCACCACGTCTGCATGGCTCAGACCCGTAAAGGCGCAGAAAACGAAGACATCCCGGTTAATGCCCGTACGGTAGTTGGGAAGTTCGACGTCCATCACGGCCTGCAGTTCCGAAGCGGACAAATAGCGCCGTTCGGCGTATTTAGGCCTGACATGGAATCCTGCAAAAGGATCGACGAGAATCCACCCGTTCTTATACGCCGTATAGGTCATCAGACGCAGTTTCTTGACCCCGGCACTGATCGTTCCGGAAGCAAGACCTTTTACCGTGGAGAGGTAAACGACGAACTTTTCGATAAAATTCCGATTCAACTCTTTGAAAGGAATGTCCTTGACGTGGTATTCGTATTCGAGGAAAGCGGCAAGACGTCTGCGACGCAGACAGTAATCCTCGTAGGTGGAATAAGCGCGGTCTTTGCCCACACGCTTGCGGAACTCCGCAAGATATTCGTCGAAGGTCTGTAACAGCAGGCGGCAATCATCGCCCATACCGAGGAAGGCGTTGCGGACCTTTTCGGCCGTAACGTATGAGTCCCGGTCGCAGAGACGCTGGTACTGTTTGCCGATATTGGTCTTGATATTCTCCAGCTTCTCGTTGATGCGCTGCGATTCGAGACTTTTGCCAGAGGCCTTGTTGGCTTGGCATCCCAGAGAGTGGAACGAACGGTGAGTTTGCAGCTGAACTGCGACATCGTGCCGTTGATGGTGATACGGCCCATGACGGGAACCTGACCCGATTTCTCCGACTGCCTTTTCACGTAGAAAAGGACTTTGAAAGTGCTGCGTTGCATGATAACTTGAACTTTGAGGATGGGTTAAACGTTAAGTCAAGTTATTTGTTATGCGGAAATTCAATGCAACGAACTGAAAACGACTGTCTTAAATGCAAATAAAAGCATTTCGGGCAGGTAACGGATAAGTAACACAACTCACCGTTAAACCTGCCCGATTTTGCTTTTCTATTGCTCGGAGCACATGCAGAAGAGAGAATTAAATAACTGTAAACAAAATATTTACTCTTTTCTGCACTTTCTCTTACCTACAAAACTCCGGCTTGTAAGGCCGGGGTTTTTTGTTCCAACTCCCGGCGAGGCGGAGTTACCGGGTCGTCGGGTGTTGTTTGCGGCGAATTTGGGGATTGAATTTCTGTTTGTCAGATGCAAACTATATTTTTTAGTTTAAAAACTATGTAAAATAGTTGGATGTGAATTTTTTTTAGTTACCTTTGCTGGCGGACACCGGGATATACTCGTTTGCCCGGTTTTAAAAACAACCGACGCTATGGAAAAACTGACACGAAGGGAAGAGGAACTGATGCGCTGTTTCTGGGAACACGGCCCGCTGTTCGTGCGGGAACTGGTCGCGCTGGCCGCTGAGCCTAAACCCCATTTCAATACGCTTTCGACGATGGTCCGCGCTCTCGAAGCCAAGGGCTATGTCGGTCACAAGACCTTCGGAAGCACCTATCAGTATTATCCGGTGGTGACCGAAGAGGAGTTTTCCCGCCGCACGCTTGGCGGTGTCATCAGCAAGTATTTCGAGAATTCCTATCTTGGGGCGGTTTCCGCGCTGGTCGAGGAGGAGAAGATTTCGGTCGAGGACCTTCGAGAGCTGATCGACCGCATCGAAAATCAAAACCGCCGGTAGCCATGTACGCCCTGATGATCTACAGCCTGAAGGTCGGCGCCTGTCTGGCGGTGTTTTACCTCTTTTTCAAACTGCTGCTGAGCCGCGAGACCTTCCACCGCCTGAACCGTATCGTGGTGCTGGCGGCTATGGTGCTGTCGTTTATACTGCCGTTCTGCGTCATTACGATCTACCGTGAACTGCCTGCCGCACCGGAGATGCCGGCTGCGGAGCAGCTCTTCGAGGCGCCTGCCGAACCGCAGCCCGAACCGTTTCCGTGGGATAAGGCCGCGGCCCTTGTTTTTCTGACCGGAGCGGGGGCGACGCTGCTCTGGACGTTCGGATCGGTTTTCGGCGTGATCCGCATGATCCGCCGGGGACGTCGTGAACGTCTGGCCGACGGAACGGTGCTGGTGCGTATCGGCCGCTCGGTGACGCCTTTCAGCTGGTATCGTTATATCGTATTGTCAGAGAAGGATTTGGCCGAAAACGGCGACGCGATCGTCCTGCACGAAAAGGCTCATCTGCGTTTGCGCCATTCAGTCGATCTGCTGCTCACCGATCTCGCGGGCTGCCTCCAGTGGTTCAATCCCGCGATGTGGCTGCTTCGCCGCGAACTGCGGGCCATTCACGAATACGAAGCCGACGAGGCTGTCCTCGACAGCGGCGTCGATGCGAAACATTATCAACTATTATTAATAAGGAAAGCTGCCGGCGGGAGGTGGTACTCAGTCGCCAACAGCTTTAATCACAGTAAACTTAAAAACCGTATTACCATGATGTTACGTAAAAGATCGTCGCGGTGGGCCGTAGCCAGAGTGCTTTTCGTGCTGCCGCTTGCGGGACTCGCCCTCGGAGCGTTCGCCCGCACCGCCTATGTGTTTCCTGATGACAAAGGTAAAAAAGAAAATGTTACGATTCTCATTCGGAACGCAAAAATCGACCCTTCGGACGGAAAATCCGGCAATCCGCTGATTCTGGTGGACGGCCGCGAAGTGAGATCGATCGATTCGCTGTCGCCCGACCGGATCGCTTCGATTTCGGTGCTCAAGGATGCTGCGTCGGAAGCCCAGTACGGTGAAAAGGGCCGGGACGGCGTGATTATCGTCACGACGAAGGAGGGCGGTGCCGACCCGCAGATGCAGACGTTCACGTACGGCGGCAACAGCAGTTCGACTGCCGTCGTGGTGCGCGGAGCCGGGACAGAGCCTGATTCCCTTGCGGGGAGGGTGCGTACGATGACCTACAGGATCGACGGCAGGCGAGACTCGCTCGGCGGAGACATGGTCTGGAAAATAAACGGGCGGGACGTCGATGCCGGCGACTTGGAAGAGTTGTCCGGAAACGTCCGGTCGATCCGCATTATCAAGGACGCCGCCGTGCAGGGGGAAGATTCCGCTGCTGCGGAGGGGATGATGCGCATTATGACCGGACAGACGATGCAGGCTGCGGACGCCGGCCTGAAAGCAGCCGAAGCGGGGATGCAGGCCGCCCGTGCCGGGCTGGATGCGGCACGCCGGTATATGTCGGCCGAGGAGTGGAAGCAGGCGCAGAAACAGCTCGAAACGGCGCAGAAGCAGCTGGACGAAGCCCGCGCGCAGGCAAAGTCGGAAATCTCCTTCTCCGAGGCGATCGCAGTCGATATGCAGGACTCCTCCGCCGATACTGCTGACGGCGGGGCGGTCGTCGCGGGTGCGGTCGGCGGGACGGCGTCGGAAACGCCGTCTTATTGGCGCGTTACGACCGGCGAAGGCACGACGCGCGTGGATCATTCGAAAACGGAGTCCGGCAAAACGGTCTTTACGGGCCGCGTCACGCTGCACAATCCTTCGGAGATACCGGATAACTACGTGATTTTCATTAACGGCGAGCAAGCGTCCAAAGCGGACGTGCTTCGGCTTGCACCCCAGAAAATCAAGCGTATGGAGGTGTTGCGGGGCAAGGAGGCCGCCAAGGAATACGGTGCCGGCAGCGAGGGCGTAATCAAGATTACGACGCGCAGATAGCCGCAGGTAACCGCAGACAGCCGGAGGGGGACGGATTGCCGGGTTGAGACGATAAAATCCGTTGCCGTCCGGTTGTACACGACGAAAACCAACCGCCATAAGCATAAAAAGTTCGCGCCCGGAACGGTTCTGCCGTTCCGGGTTTTTTCGGCGTGCGGGCAATGCAGGCCCGAAACTTGCGGAAATCGTCCGTGACAAGTTGTCCTTGCCGGCGTAAATTCCGGTTGGCGGCAGTCTCGGCGGGTGTCGGCGCGGTGAATTTTCAGCCCGGCCGCCGTCGGTTTTGCCGGGACGACGCCTTCCCTGCGGAGAACCGTTCCGTGCAAAACCGAAAAATTTGGTTCTGCGCCCGGCTTGCGCTATCTTTGCATGGGAAACACAAAACAGAAGCTATGAAACGCCTGCTATTTTTTCTTACAGTCGTAACGCTCGTCTCGTGCGGCCGGTCGTTCGAGAAGCGTACGGCCAAATATGCCGAAGTAGGGGAGGTGAGCGACAACCGCGCGGCCGTGCTCGACATCAACGAGGGCGTAGGCCGCTGGGGCTATGTCGATGGAACGGGGCGGCTGGCGATCGAATGCCGCTATGCCGACGCCCGCCGATTTGCCGACGGACTGGCTGCGGTGCAGGTCCCCGAAGGAGCTTGGGGATATATCGACACCGTGGGACGGCTCGTGATCGCTCCGCAGTTCGTGCTTGCCGAACCGTTTGAGGACGGCATGGCGTGGGTGCAGGCCGCGGGCGAGCTTTGGGGCCGCGTCGATAAGTCGGGGAAGATGGTTATTCCCTGCCTGTACTCCGAAATCGGCGAGCCGGACGAGCGGGGCTGGATGCGTGTGCTGCGCGACGGCAAGTGGGGCTATCTGCGCGAAAACGGCGAAGTGGTCGTGCCGTGCGACTACAACCTGATCGGCGAGCCTAACGCATACGGGCTGATTCCCGTGACGAGCGGCGGCAAGCACGGCTTCTTGGACGCCGACGGCCGCGAAGTGCTTCCCTGCTTCTTCACCTACATTTCCGATTTCAAGGACGGCTATGCCCGGACCAACTACGGAGGCAGCATGATGCTGCGCGACGAGCCTTACGGCGGGCAGTGGGGACTGATCGATACGCTGGGCCGCGAGACGATTCCGTGCCGGTACTACTACCTCGATACGCCGGGCGAAGGACTTGCGGCCTTTATGCTCGAACAGTTCGGCAATTTCGGCTATGTGGACGTAAAGGGCAATGTGGCGATTTCGCCCCGTTTCGCCGTGGCGAAGCCCTTTTCGGGCGGTGTCGCCGTGGTGAGCTACAACAATGTCAATTACGGACTGGTGGACCGCAACGGCAATGAAGTCAGCTCGTTCCGCTATAAACGCATCGGGGAGTTCCATGACGGTCTGGCGCCGTTCAATACCAACCTTTACGGCATGAATTTTCAGGGGATGGAGCCGCGCTGCGGGTATATCGACACCGAAGGGCGCGAAGTGCTCCCCGCCAAGTGGGACGATGCCGGCGAGTTCAGCGAGATGCGCGCCCCGGTGATGCGTTTCGGCGTAAATTCCGAGGATTTCTACGACGCCCGCTGGGGCTATATCGCCACGAACGGCCAGCTCGTCGTACCCTTCAAATACCACGAGGCATATCCTTTCAGCTGCGGTCTGGCCCGCGTTTTCGTCAAGGGGCTGGGGTACGGCTATATCAACCGCAAGGGCGAAGAGGTCGTTCCCTGCAAGTATCAGGAAGCCGAAGATTTCCACGACTTTACGGCGAAAGTGAAACAGTACGACCGGGTGATGACGATCGACGACAAGGGGCAGATCGTCGAAGGGCAATAAAAAAACGGAGGTCCGAGACCTCCGTTTTTTTGTTGGCTGTCCGGTCCGCCGACTTATTTGAATCCCACGATTTCGGGCCGTGTCGGACGGTAACGGTATTGTTCGATGCGGGTCTGGTTCGATACGCGGACATATTCGCTCTCGACCAGTCCGCGTTTGCCGAAGGCGAGTCCCAGACGTATCTGTATCGTGTTGAAAATCAGCCTTTCGTTCTTGATGCGCACGCCGAAGCCGAACGAAGTGAAGAAGTCGTTCTTGAAGATGTTGGGGGAATAGCCGATCAGTCCGAAGTCGGCGAATCCGAACAGGGCGATACGGAAGCCGAGGGGCTGGTAGGGGGTGAAAAATACGGTCTCCGTGTTGAGGATCATGCGGTTGGTGCCGGTGACATGCTCTTTGAGCGCCTGCAGTCCGTTTATGCGGGTCATGCGGATTATTTCGTCGCTGCCCGTGCCGCGGTTCCATCCCTGCGTATAGTTGAAGGCCAGAAACTGGCGGATGCGGCTGCGTTTGAACATGAAAAGGTTCGAGAACCACTTCAGGTCCACGTCCACCGCACTATGGCGCCACATGCCGGTTGCAAGGTCGATATAGCTGCCCAGCGTGAAACTCCCCATGACGTAGCCCACCGAGCGGAATCCGCCGGTCGTATAGGTCATGCCCAGATACATTTCGTCGTTGAATTCGCCCCACGAGTATCCGCCGACCAGCTCGGCCTTGTAACCCGTCGCAAGGTACTCCCTTGTGCCGAATCCGTAGATCATGTTGGCCGAATAGAACTTCTCGCGGTAGAGACCGGCCCCGAAGAGCATGGCGTCGTAGTCGTGCAGCGCGGGGTTGTGGTTGGGGGCTACCAGCGGCCGCCGGCTGAAACGGGCGTAGCTGTAGCGTCCCGTGAAATATATGCTCGAATTGATGGAGCGGATATAGCGCGACTTGCCGCCCCATGCGTCCAGATTGCGGACCTTGATGAGCAGCGAAGTGTCGAGGTCGATCATGTAGCGCTTCGACTTGACATCGCTGTACGTAAGGCCGATTTCATAGTCCGTCGGACGTATGAACTCCTTGCGCAGCCCCATGTTCAGCTCCGAGTTGTAGAAGTCGCGTCCGGCCGAAAAATCCGCCGTGTAGAAACTTCCCAGAACGTTGGGGATTTCGTATTCGACGATGTTGCCGCCGTATGAGAAGTCTTTGCGGCTGAAGTTGGTATTGAACTTCAGGGTGTTGCCCCAGCCGAAAATGTTGGCGTCCGACAGTCCGACCATCGTGCGGCCCTCGCCGTGGATGGCGCCGTCGACGCTGATCGTCCAGCTGTCACGGGTGCATATGACCATATTGACGCGTGTCGAATCCAGCGAATCGGGCATCAGGGTGATATCGACGTCGGAGATGTAGGGGCGCGAGCGGAGCAGCTGCTTGTTGCGCACGATCAGCTGCGGGTCGATCTTGTCGCCCGGCTTGAAGAGCAGGTCGCGGCGGATGACCCGGTCGCGCGTCAGCATGTGTATCTTGTTGCCCGTGCGTTCGAGCCAGTTGCCGTCGGAGTCGAAGGGATGCTGACGCTCGATGGTGATGTCGCCCACGGTTTTTCCCGCATAGGGTTCCAGCAGGCGGCTTTCGTCCACTACGCGGCCGCTGAATGTGGTGTCCAGCACGGGCTTTACGAAAAGCATTCTGTAGAGCATGCGCGGCACGGCGCGGCGGTTAGTCTTGGACTGGATGCTGTCATATAGCCTTTGATTGCGCTCGGAGGTGGCGGTGTTCAGGCTGTCGGGCTTGAATCCGTCGGGCGAGTTTATGTTGGGCGAAGTTATTTCGGGACCGCGCATGCCGGGACCGGCCGTTCGGGCGAAACAAACGCTCACTGCCGCGAGGACGGTTAGTACGAGTATGCAGATCCGGCGATACATGTCATCAAAGATAACGTAATTTTTCGGCAAAACGTATAAAAAAGCGGCTCCCCGAAACAGGAAAAGACGGCCGTGACGGTCGTCTTTTCCTCAATATACACTCTCTGCGGATGTTATCTCCGGGCATGTCCTGCGATTTTTCCGCCTTCCGGAATCGTACCGGGGCCGTGACGCCGCGTCGGAGTCCGTCTGCGCGCCCTTCCGGTTCTACCTGCGTCCCTCCTTGGCCTCGATACACTCGGTGGCGTGGGGCACTTTCATCAGGCGCTCCTTGGGAATGAGCTTGCCCGTGGTTTTACAGATGCCGTAAGTCTTATTCTCGATACGCACGAGCGCCATTTCCAGATTGCGTATGAACTTCATCTGGTGCGCCGCCAAGCGTCCGCTCTCCTCTTTCGAGAGAGTCGCTGCGCCCTCTTCGAGGACCTTGAACGTCGGCGAGGTATCTTCCGTGTCGTTGTCTGCCGTGTGGGTGATAGTGGCGCGCAGCAGCTCGTAGTCCGCACGCGCGTTCTCCAGCTTCTTCAGGATAAGCTGCTTGAACTCTTCGAGTTCGGCGTCGCTGTATCTCGTTCTTTCGTCTGCCATAGTCGTCTTCTCCTTAATTAGGTTTTATGTAAAATTAACTATTTTTTTCGTAAATACCAAATTTTACATCTCATTATACGATTCCGTCCGGACATACCCGCGCATCGTGCTCAGCATGAAACGCTTGCCGTTCCAAATTCACCGAAAAAGGGACTCGGAGACGTTCCGGACGGGCTAAATCCGCGTTACGGCGATCCGTACCGGCTCGTCATCGACATCCGAATCGACGATCACTCCGCCCGCAGGTTGTGCCGCGGCCTTGACCTCGACGGCCAGCGTCTGCGATGCGATGTAACCGGCGTATTTGGCGACGGCGTCGGCCACGAGCTCCTTCTGCTCGATCTCGACCCGGATCTTGTCCGTCACTTCGAATCCCGAATCCTTGCGGATATTCTGGATGCGGTTTATCAACTCGCGTGCCACGCCTTCCGCGCGCAGCTCCTCCGTTACGGTGATGTCGAGCGCCACGGTCAGCTTGCCTTCCGACGCCACGAGCCAGCCCGGCATGTCCTCCGAGGTGATCTCGAAATCGGCGGGGGTTACGGCGATCTTCTCGGCGCCGAGGTCGAGGATCGTCTCCGGAGCGGCTTCGATTTCGGCGATCCGCTCCTGCGTGAACTCCGCGGTCATGGCGGCGATCTGCTTCATGTATTTGCCGTAGCGCGGTCCCAGCGTCTTGAAGTTGGGCTTGATGCGCTTGGTGATAATGCCCGCCGTGTTCTCGATCAGCTCGATCTCCTTGACATTCACCTCGTTCATGATGAGCGTCTTCACGGCGGCGATATGCTGCGCCATTGCCGGGTCGAGCACCGGAATCAGTATTTTGGTCAGCGGCTGGCGCACCTTGATCGAGACTTTGCGGCGCAGGGCCAGCACCATCGACGATACGCGCTGGGCCAGCGACATCATCTCTTCCAGATCGGCGTCGATCAGCTTCCCGTCGGCCTTCGGGAAGGTCGAGAGGTGTACCGATTCGTCCGTATGGCGGCCGCTTACGGCGTTCAGGTCGCAGAAAATGCGGTCCGAGATGAACGGTGCGAACGGCGCCGCGAGCATCGAAACGGTCTCCAGACAGGTGTAAAGCGTCTGATAGGCCGCCAGTTTGTCCTCGTTCATGCCGCCGCCCCAGAAACGCTTGCGGTTGAGGCGTACGTACCAGTTGGAGAGGTTTTCGCCCACGAACTCCTGAATGGCGCGCGCCGCAGGCGTCGGGTCGTAATCTTCGAGCGAACGCGTCACGTCCCTGACCAGCGTGTTGAGCAGCGAGATGATCCAGCGGTCGATCTCCGGACGCTTCTCCACGGGAACCTCCGGCTCCCGGCCCGTAAATCCGTCCACGTTGGCGTAGAGGGCGAAGAACGAATAGGTATTGTAGAGCGTTCCGAAGAACTTGCGGCGCACTTCGTCCACGCCGTCCCTATCGAATTTGAGGTTGTCCCACGGCTGCGAGTTGGAGATCATGTACCAGCGCGTGGCGTCGGCTCCGTAGGTGGCCAGCACCTCGAACGGATCGACGCCGTTGCCCAGGCGCTTGGACATCTTGTTGCCGTTCTTGTCGAGCACAAGACCGTTCGAAATGATGTTCTTGAAAGCCACCGAGTCGAACAGCATCGAGGCGATGGCGTGCAGCGTGAAGAACCAGCCGCGCGTCTGGTCCACGCCTTCGGCGATGAAGTCGGCCGGATAGACCGTCTTGAAATGCTCGCCGCCGTTCTCGAACGGGTAGTGCAGCTGCGCATAGGGCATGGCTCCCGAATCGAACCACACGTCGATCAAGTCGCTTTCGCGCTTCATCGGCTCGCCCTTCGACGAGACCAGCACGATGCCGTCCACATAGGGGCGGTGCAGGTCGATATTTTTGGTCGAATAGTTCTCCGCCGACATGTCGCCGACCTTGAAATTTTTGTAGGGATTCTCCTTCATGAAGCCTGCGGCGACCGACTTTTCGATTTCGCCCGTCAGCTCTTCGATCGAGCCGATGCACTTCAGCTCCGAGTAGTCCTCCGTCGCCCATACCGGCAGCGGGGTTCCCCAGAAGCGCGAACGCGAAAGGTTCCAGTCCACCAATCCTTCGAGCCACTTGCCGAAACGGCCCGTGCCGGTCGATTCGGGCTTCCAGCGGATCGTCTTGTTTAGTTCGATCATCCGCTCGCGCAGGGCCGTGGTGCGGATGAACCACGAGTCGAGCGGGTAGTAGAGCACCGGTTTGTCCGTACGCCAGCAGTGGGGGTAGGAGTGGGTGTGCTTCTCGATCTTGAAGGCCTTGTTTTCGGCTTTGAGCATCACCGCGATGTCGATGTCGAGCGTCGTCTCGGCATCGCAGGCGATATTCGGATCGTATGCGTTTTTCACATAACGGCCCGCATACTCCCTGTATTTTGCGGCGTCGACATTATTTTTCACGAATTCGGGATCGAGCTCCTCCAGCAGAAAGAATTTGCCCTGCCTGTCTACCATCGGCTGATTTTTGCCGGCCTTGTCCACCATGAACAGCGGCGCAATGCCTGCGGCGCGGCCTACGCGGTCGTCGTCGGCACCGAACGTCGGCGCGATATGCACGATGCCCGTACCGTCCGAAGTGGTCACGTAGTCGCCGACGATCACGCGGAACGCGTCGCCCATCGGCTTTACCCACGGGATGAGCTGCTCGTAGCGGATGCCTTCCAGTTCGGGACCCTGCCAGCTTTCGCCCGTAATCTCATAGGTTCCCTCCATTTTCTTGGTGAAGTATGCGGGCACGAGCTCTTTGGCGAGGATGACCGTCTGCGGACGGTCGGTATAGGGGTTGCGGCATTTGACCTTGACGTATTCGATCGCGGGACCTACGGCCAGCGCCGTGTTCGAGGGCAGGGTCCACGGCGTGGTAGTCCAAGCCAAGAAATAGAGCGGTCCCTCGACGCCGGCGAAAAGCTTCTCGCTCTTCTGGTCGCGGATGACTTCGAACTGCGCCGTGCAGGTCGTGTCCTTGACGTCGCGGTAGCAGCCGGGCTGGTTCAGCTCGTGGGTCGAGAGACCCGTTCCCGCCGCCGGCGAGTAGGGCTGGATGGTGTAGCCCTTGTAGAGCAGCCCCTTGTCGAAGAGCTGCTTGAGGAGCCACCACAGCGTCTCGATGTATTTGTTGTCGTAGGTGATGTAGGGATCGTCCATGTTGACCCAGTAGCCCATCTTGCGGGTCAGGTCCTCCCACATGCCCGTAAACTCCATGACGGCTTCGCGGCAGGTGCGGTTGTATTCTTCGATGGTGATCTTTTTGCCGATGTCCTCCTTGGTGATGCCGAGCTTCTTCTCGACGCCCAGTTCGACCGGAAGTCCGTGCGTATCCCAGCCCGCCTTGCGGTGCACGAGGTAGCCCTGCTGCGTTTTGTAGCGGCAGAAAACGTCCTTGATCGTACGGGCCATGACGTGGTGGATGCCCGGCGTGCCGTTGGCCGACGGGGGGCCTTCGTAAAATACGAACGCGGGGTGTCCTTCGCGCGTGGTGATGCTTTTATGGAATGTATCGCGGGCGTCCCACTCGCCGAGCACGTCGGCGGCCGTCTGCGCCAGATCGAGACCTTTATACTCTTTGAACTTCATGGTGTATGTGTTTTGTTTTCGTTCGGATCCTGCACCCGGAGCAAAGCCGGAACTGCCGGAAACGTCATTCGTTTTCCGACAACTCGCAAAGATATAAAAAAGATTTGAAAATCTGCAAAATTCCGCCGATTAGGCCGCCGCCGCAAAAACGGCGTGGGCTTATTCCGCGATCGGCATTTCGACCCGGAAGCAGGAACCTTCGCCGACGGCGGAATCGACGCCGATTTGTGCGCCCATCTGCTCCGCGATGCTCTTGCAGATCGAAAGTCCGAGTCCGGTGCCCTGCGTGAAGGTGTCCACCTTGTAAAACCGTTCGAAGATTTTGTCCAGCTCTTCGGCCGGAATGCCGATGCCCGTGTCGCGGACATAGAGACTCAGCCGGTCCCGTTTGCGTTCGAATCCCACCGTGACGAATCCTTTTGGTGTGAATTTCAGTGCGTTGCGGATGAAGTTGGCCAATATCTGCATCAGCCCCTGCCTGTATTGGCAGACGGTGCAGGAGGGCAGTCCCTTTTCGACGTCCAGCACGACTTCCTCCGGAGTCTGCAGGCGGAACGTTTCGACGGCTTCGCGGCAGAGCGTCCGCAGGTCGAACCGGGTCCTGACCAGATCGGCATGCCCCGATTCGATGCGCGAGAGGTCCAGTACGTCGGATATGATCTGCAGCAGCAGTCCGTTGTTGAGCGACACGATGTCGTTGTACTCTTTGCGCACTTCGGGGTCCTCCTCGGTGGTCAGCAGCTGCGAAAAGCCTACGATGGCGTTGAGCGGCGTGCGGATTTCGTGGCTCATGTTGGCGAGGAACGCCGTCTTGAGCTTGTTGGACTCCTCGGCCCGCTCCTTGGCGGCGATCAGCTCCTGCTCGGTCTGTTTGAGCGCCGTGATGTCGTAATTGATTCCCAGCATGTCGATCACCTGCTCCTGCGGCCGGTAGTCGCGGCAGATGAGGTGGATTTTGATCCATGTCGTCCGGCCGTCGTCGTGCAGGACGCGGCAGGAGACCGATGCCGACTGTATCTCCCCGGACTCGAACTGCGCCAGCCGGTTCAGCAGCACCGTGCGGTCGTCGGGGTGGATATGACGGTATTTGCCGATGACGTCGCCGATGGCGGCCGTGTCGGCTTCGCCGTAGTTGCGCAGCCAGACGCTCTGCGCATAACCCTCTTTGTTGCAGAGGTTGTAGTTGATGTATCCCACCTGCGCGTATTCGGAGATAAGGCGGAACAGCGCTTCGAATTCCGTGAGCCGGTCCTGCGTCTGGCGGAGTTCCGTGTTGTCGATGTTGATGAGCAGGTAGTGGGTGATTTCGCCCGTGTCGTTGTAGAGACACCGGATGCGGGCCGTCCAGTCGATGTAGCCGCTCCGGCTGGTGTCGTAATAGCTTCGGGCTTTCGAAAAATCGTAGCGTGTGGTGAAGTCCGTACCCCGGCCTTCGCGGATGCAGTCCTTGATCTCGGCCGAGAAGTTGGGGTTGTCGAAAATGCTGAGTCCCCGGATGCCTGCCGGATCGGTTACGCCGAACATTTCCAGATCGCGGGCGTTGATGTCCACCAGATGCCCTGTGCGGTCGTATATCTCGATGCCGATCGGGGCGTTCTGAATGACGTTGCGCAGCAGTTTCTCCTTTTCGTCGAGCGCCTGATGCGCCGTGACGACGTCCGTGATGTCGAGGATCAGGATCACGATCTCCGTCGCGTCGTTGGGGGTGTTGTAGAGGAAGCTGCGGCAGTAGCGGCCGGTTTTGGAGGCATGCCACTGGTCCATCTTGTAATCCCCCAGCCTGATGGCCGCCAGCTCGTCGATGTGCCGGTCTACGGGGATGTCTATTTCGCGGGCGGTCTTGTCGAGGTAATCAGCGGCGTCTACGCCCAGAATCTGCTGCGCCGTCTGGTTGACCGAGAGGAAAAGGTAGTCGGTCGCCTGGCCGTCGTCGTCGTAGAGCAGCCGGATGCGGAAGTAGCCGATCGGCAGGTGGTCGAGCAGCTCGTCCATGTGTTTGTTCTCCTTCAGCACCGCGTAATAGTTGCTTTCGAGCGTGAGGACGTCCGCCTCTTTCCGGCCGGCGACCGGAACGCGCTGGAGGTAGCCGAAGAGTTTGATGCCCTGCTGCGGGTCCGATTGTTTGCGGACGAGCTGCGTATGGATCCATATTTCGCCTTCCGGCAGTACGACGGGGAACGTTTCGTCGAAATGGTTTCCGACCTTGAGCGACAGGAATTCGTTGTGTATCCGTGTCCGGTAATCTTCGCGCGTCAGCGGCATCAGTTCCCCGACTGCGGCCCGGTTGCTGCCGAGTCCCAGCAGATCGACGATGTAGTCGGAGAAGAACAGTTCGCCCGTGCGGAAATCCGCCTTCCACCACCCCATTTGGGCCGCGTCGAGCAGCTGCATCAACGATTGAAGATCGGGAGCGCCGGAGGTAAACATAACGGAGTCGCAGTTAAGTGTATGAAAGCGTGCGGGTGACGCGGGCCGGATTGCCGACGGCAACCGAATCCGCGGGAATGTCGCGCGTAACTACCGAACCCGCTCCAATTATCGCGCCGTTGCCGATCCGGACGCCCGGACAGACGATGACGCCGCCGCCCAGCCAGCAGTTGTCGCCGATGGTGATCGGTTTGCCGGCTTCGCGGCCTGTCGCACGCAGGTCGGGGTCCAGCGGATGGTGCGGGGTGAGCAGCTGTACCTTGGGCCCTATCAGCGTATTGCGCCCGATACGGATCGGAGCCAGATCGAGGAAGACGCAGTCGAAATTGACGAAAGAGCCTTCGCCGATATGGATGTTGTAGCCGTAATCGCAGTAAAAGGGCGCGCGGATGAATCCGGCTGCATTGGGACAGAGCTCGCGCAGAGCGGCGCGGTATGCTGCGTCGTGGCCGGGACATTCGGCGTTGAGCCGGTGCATCAGCAGCGTGGCGCGGTCGCGGTCGGCCGTCAGCTCCTCGTCGCGCGGGTCGAACCATTCGCCCGCCAGCATCTTCTCTTTCTCGCTTTTCATACGAGCGGGATATTTTATTCGAACGACTGCAGTTCGATCAGTTTGGCGTAGATTCCTCCGCGGGCCATCAGTTCGGCGTGCGTGCCCTGTTCGGCGATGCGTCCGTGATCGACGACGATGATCTTGTCGGCGTTGTGGATCGTGCTCAGACGGTGTGCGATGACTACCGAAGTACGGCCCTCCAGCAACTTGTTGAGGGCGTCCTGCACGAGTTTTTCGCTCTCGGTGTCGAGGGCCGAAGTCGCCTCGTCGAGAATCAGGATGTCGGGGTTTTTCAATACGGCGCGGGCGATGGAGAGACGCTGCCGCTGGCCGCCCGAAAGTTTCACGCCGCGGTCGCCGATATTGGTCCGATAGCCTTCGGGCGCTTCGGTGATGAAGCAGTCGGCATTGGCGATTCGGGCCGCTTCGACGATCTCCTCGTGCGAAGCTCCGGCCTTGCCCATGGCGATGTTGCCTTCGATGGTGTCGTTGAAAAGCACGGTGTCCTGCGATACGACGCTCATGTGTGCGCGCAGGCTCTCCTGCGTGTAGTCGCGGATCGAAACGCCGTCGATGAGGATGTCGCCCGCCGTAACGTCGTAGAAACGCGGAACAAGCTCGCTGAGCGTCGATTTGCCGCCTCCCGACGGTCCCACGAGCGCCACGGTCTCCCCGCGTTTGATGTCGAACGAAATGCCGTCGATCACCTCGCGGCTGCCGTCGTAGGAGAAGTGTATGTCGCGGAATTCGATCTTGTCTTTCAGGCCGTTCAGCTCCAGCGCGCCGGGCTTGTCCTGAATTTCGCTCTGGGCGTCGATGATCGAGAAGATGCGCTCTCCGGCCGCGATGCCCTGATTGATGTTGGCGAACTGGTCGATGAAGGTGCGCACGGGGCGCGTGATCTGCGAGAACATGGCGACGAAGGCGATGAAGCCTTCGGGGCTGAGCGACCCCTTGAATACGAGCGAACCGCCGAATACGAGGATGACGCCCACGGCCGAGATGCCGAGGAATTCGCTCATCGGCGAAGCCAGCTGCTGGCGGCGCGCCATCGAGAGGGTCAGCCGGGCCAGATCGGCGTTCAGGTCGTAGAACTTCTGCTTGATATAATCCACGGCGTTGTAGCTCTTGATGACCTTGATGCCCGAAAGGGACTCGTCGAGCGTCGATACCAGCTCGCCCATGCGCTGCTGGCTCGTGCGGGCCGGGTGGCGCAGGCGTTTGACGATGCTGCCGATGATGAGGGCCACCACGGGCAGAAACAGCACCGAGAAGAGGGCCAGCTCCCACGATATGGCGACCATCATCACCGTGTAGCCGATGATGAGGAACGGCTCGCGGAAAGCCACCTGCAGGGTGTTGGTGATGCAGAACTGCACCACGCCGACGTCGGAGGTGATTTTTGAAATGATGTCGCCCTTGCGCTGGTCGCTGAAAAAGCCGACGTGCATGTCCACCACCTTCGAGAACATCTCGTTGCGCATGCGCTGCAGCGTGCGGGTGCGCATGTTCTCCACCGTCCAAGAGCCCAGATAACGGAACAAGTTGCTCAGCAGGCTCACGAAAATGGTCACCACGGCGAGCATGAGCAGTACGTTTTCGGGGTTGTATTCGTTGAACAGATGCGAGTAGGTGAAGTTGAACAAGGCTGTCAGGTATTCCTGATTGAGGGCCAGCGGGGGAAGTTTCTCCACATATACGAACGTGTAGTCGGCGTCGAACATCGTCTTGAGGATCGGCATGATCAGCAGGAACGTGAGCGAGTTGAACAGCGCGTAGAGCAGCGAGTAGAAGAAATAGGGAATTGCGTACTTCTGGATGGGGCGGGCGAAACCCAAGAGCCTCATGTATATTTTAAGCATTACGGGCGGATTATTTGCAGGTTATGTGATAATCGGGACAAAGATAGGAATAATAATGATAAAATCGGACCCTGCGGGTCAAAAGTGCGAAGTTTAGGAGAAATAAGGGCCGAAAAAGGAAAAGAGGCGGGCGTTGCCGCTCACCTCCCTTCCGGTTCATAACCAGTGTCTTCCGATAAATGCGCCTTGTCGTTGGCGGCGGCCACGGCCAGTTGGTCGCAGCGGTTGTTCTCGACCGTATCGGCATGCCCCTTGACCCATACGAACCGCACATTGTGGCGCCGGTATATGCGCAGGAAACGCATCCACAGGTCGGGATTCTTCTTGCCGGCGAACCGTTTCTTCTCCCAGCCGAACACCCAGCCTTTCGTCACGGCGTCCACGACGTATTTCGAGTCGGAATAGACCGTGACGTCCGACCCCTCGAACTTGAGCGCTTCGAGCGCCGCGCAGACGGCCGTCAGCTCCATGCGGTTGTTGGTCGTCAGGCGGAATCCTTGCGAAAGCTCCTTGCGGTGAGGGCCCGAAAGCAGCACCGCGCCGTAACCGCCCGGCCCGGGATTCCCCAAGGCCGAGCCGTCGGTGTATATGGTGATTTGTGCCACGCCGGATTATTTCAGCGCCGCCAGCTGCTCCCTGATGGCCGCGATTTTCGCTTCTGCGTCCGCCTGCTTGGCGCGCTCGTTCATGACCACCTTTTCAGGCGCCGACTGCACGAAGCGCTCGTTCGAGAGCTTCTTCATGACGCTTGCGAGGAATCCCTCGTAGTAGGCGAGACTCTCCGTCAGTTTCCCGATTTCGGCTTCGACGTCGATCTTGCCCGCCATCGGCACGAAATACTGGGTAGTCTTGACGATGAACGCCGCTGCCGCGGGGTCTTTCTCCGTCACGGTTTCGACGGCCGTCAGGTTGGCCATCTTCCGCATCACGGGAGCGTATTCGGCGGGGTAGTTCTCGTCGGCGATCACCTTGAGCGTCAGCGCTTCCTTCTGCGGCAGGTTCTTCTGGTTGCGTATGTTGCGCACCGAGGAGATCGCCTCCTTGGCCAGTTCGAACCGGGCCAGCAGGCGCTCGTCGGCTTCGACCGGCTGCGGCATGGGGGCCGTGCAGATCGACTCGCCCTCTTTGCGGGGCGCGAGGTCCTGCCAGATCTCCTCCGTCACGAACGGCATGAAGGGGTGCAGCACGCGCATCAATTCGTCGAAGAATCCGCACGTCGCGGCGAACGTCTCCGCATCGACGGGCTGTCCGTAGGCGGGTTTCACCATTTCGAGGTAGAGACCGCTGAAGTCGTCCCAGAAGAGCTTGTAGGCCGTCATGAACGCCTCCGAAATGCGGTACGACCTGAAGTCCTCGTCGATCTGGCGCAGTGTGCGGCCCAGCGTCTGGCGGAACCATTCGACCGCCAGCCGGTTGTTGTCGTCCTGCGCAGCCTTGTCGTCCGCCGACCAGCCGTTCACCAGCCTGTAGGCGTTCCATATCTTGTTGCCGAAGTTGCGGCCCTGCTCGCAGAGCGCTTCGTCGAACATCACGTCGTTGCCGGCCGACGACGAAATCAGCATCGCCATGCGCATGCCGTCGGCGCCGTATTTGGCGATCAGGTCCAGCGGATCGGGCGAGTTGCCCAGCTGCTTGGACATCTTGCGGCCGATCTTGTCGCGGACGATGCCCGTGAAGTATACGTTGCCGAAGGGCTTTTCGCCGCGGTATTCGTAACCCGCCATGATCATGCGGGCCACCCAGAAGAAGATGATGTCGGGACCCGTCACCAGATCGTTGGTGGGGTAGTAGTAGCTTATTTCCTGATTGTCCGGGTTACGGATGCCGTCGAAGACCGAAATCGGCCAGAGCCACGACGAGAACCAAGTGTCCAGCACGTCCTCGTCCTGACGCAGGTCGCTCGGCTGCAGCGAGTCGTCGCCGGCTTTCGCACGCGCTTTTGCGAGCGCCTCTTCGGCCGTCGGGGCCACGACGTACCCGCCCTTGGGCAAGTAGTAGGCCGGAATGCGCTGTCCCCACCACAACTGGCGCGAGATGCACCAGTCCTTGATATTTTCCATCCAGTGACGGTAGGTGTTCTTGTATTTTTCGGGCACGAAGCGGATCGCATCCTCCATGACGGCCTTGGTCGCGGGCCGGGCCAGCTCCTCCATCGAGAGGAACCACTGCATCGAGAGCTTTGGCTCGATGGCCACGCCCGTGCGCTCCGAGTATCCCACGTTGTTGGTGTACTCCTCGGTCTTTTCGAGCAGGTCCGCCGCGGCGAGGTCCTTCTCGATCTGTTTGCGGACGTCGAAACGGTCCATGCCGACGTACATGCCGACCTTGTCGTTGATCGTGCCGTCGTCATTGAAGATGTCGATCGTTTCGAGACCGTATTTCTCGCCCAGCATGTAGTCGTTCACGTCGTGCGCCGGGGTGACCTTCAGCGCGCCCGTACCGAACTCGATATCGACGTATTCGTCGCGGATCACCGGGATCGAACGGTTCACCAGCGGCACGATGACGCGCGCATCGGCCGGCAGGGAGGCGTAGCGCGGGTCGTTGGGGTTGACGCACAGCGCCGTGTCGCCCAGAATGGTTTCAGGGCGCGTCGTGGCGACGATGATCGCCTTGTCCGTGCCTTCGATCTTGTAGCGCAGGTAGTAGAGTTTGCCGTGCGACTCCTTGAAGACCACCTCTTCGTCCGAAAGCGCCGTTTTCGCCGCGGGGTCCCAGTTCACCATGCGTACGCCGCGGTAAATCCTGCCCTTTTCGAACAGGTCGCAGAAGACTTTGATGACGCTCTCGGTGCGGGGCTCGTCCATCGTGAAGCAGGTCCGCTCCCAGTCGCACGAGGCGCCCAGCTTGCGCAGCTGCTTGAGGATCATGCCGCCGTACTTCTCCTTCCATTCCCAAGCGTATTCGAGGAACTTTTCACGCGAGAGCGACGATTTTTCGATGCCCTTTTCGTGCAGCATCGCCACGACCTTGGCCTCGGTGGCGATCGACGCGTGGTCCATGCCCGGTACCCAGCAGGCGTTCTTGCCCGACATGCGGGCGCGGCGCACCAGCACGTCCTGCAGCGTGTTATTGAGCATGTGACCCATGTGGAGCATGCCCGTTACGTTGGGGGGCGGAATTACGATCGTATAGGGTTCGCGCTGATCGGGTTCCGAGTGAAACAAGCGTTTTTCGATCCAGTAGTCGTACCATTTCGACTCGATCTCCTGCGGCGAGTATTTGTCTGCGATTTGCATAGGGATGAAATTGTTTTACTTCGTTATTTGACCTGCAAAGTTATTAACATTCTGTCAAAGATGAAATAAATATGACGAAAAAATCGTTACCTTTGCGACATTATATATTTGTAAGCTATGAGTAAAAAAGATAAATTCGAAACAATCGAAGTCGAAGACGTGAACCTGCTTCCCGATCTGCTCGACGGCAATCACCGCGTGATCCCCATTGTGACGGGCGGTGACGAAGTCGTCGAAGAGGTGGAGGTTCCTGAGATCATTCCGATTCTCACGCTGCGCAGCTCCGTGCTCTTTCCCGGCGCCATCACCCCCATTACGGTGGGCCGCGACAAGAGCATCAGTCTGGTGCGCGCCGTGAATGCCGAAGGCGGTATTCTGGGCGCCGTGCTGCAGCGCGAAAGTGACGTCGAAGACCCCGCGCCGGACGACATGTACAAGGTCGGCACCGCGGCGCGCATCATCAAGATTCTTGAAATGCCCAACGGCAACCTCACGGTGATCCTGAACGGCTTGGAGAAGGTCGAGATCCGCGAATACATTACTACCGAACCCTACTTCCGGGCCCGTGTCACCGCACTGCGCGATACCACGCCCGATCTGAAGAGCGTCGAGTTCGAAGCCCTCGTGGACTCGATCCGCGACGTGGCGCTCAATATCATCAACGTTTCGCCGTCGATGCCCAAGGAGGCGGCGTTCGCCATTAAGAACATCGACTCCAAGCGCGGCATCATCAACTTCATCTGCTCGAACATGGAGCTGACGGACGAGGACCGCCAGTCGCTGCTGGAAGCCCCCGGCCTGCTGGCCCGCGCCCGCAAGCTGCTCGAAATACTGATCCGCGAGCAGCAGCTGGCCGAGTTGAAAAACCAGATTCAGGAGCGCGTGAAGCAGGAGATCGACAAGCAGCAGCGCGACTACTACCTCCAGCAGCAGATGCGCACGATTCAGGACGAGCTGGGCGATGGCGCCGACGCCGACATCGAGAAGATGCGCGAGGAGGCCAAGAAGAAGAACTGGCCCAAGGAGGTCGGCGAGACCTTCGAGAAGGAGCTGCAGAAAGTCGAGCGGCTGAACCCCGCCGTAGCCGAGTATTCGGTGCAGATGACCTATCTGCAACTGCTGCTCGAACTGCCGTGGAACGACACGACCAAGGACAATCTCGACCTCAAGTGCGCCCGCGAACAGCTCGACCGCGACCATTTCGGTCTGGACGAGGTGAAGGAGCGTATTCTGGAGCATCTGGCCGTCATCAAGCTCAAGGGCGACCTCAAGTCGCCGATCCTCTGCCTCTACGGCCCTCCGGGCGTGGGCAAGACCTCGCTGGGCAAGTCGGTGGCGGCGGCGCTGGGCCGCAAGTTCGGCCGCATTTCGCTGGGCGGCCTGCACGACGAGTCCGAGATTCGCGGACACCGCCGCACCTACATCGGCGCCATGCCGGGCCGGATCATCCAGACCATCAAGCGGTGCGGTTCGTCGAACCCCGTGATTATCCTCGACGAGGTGGACAAGGTGACCGTTTCGAACCACGGCGACCCGTCGAGCGCACTGCTCGAAGTGCTCGATCCGGAACAGAACACCACCTTCCACGACAACTATATCGACATGGAGTACGACTTGTCGAAGGTGCTCTTCATCGCCACGGCCAACAACGTGGCCAACATCGCCCCGGCCCTGCGCGACCGTATGGAGATGATCAACATTCCGGGCTATCTGGTCGAGGAGAAGATCCGCATCGCTTTGGACCACCTGCTGCCCAAGCAGCGCGAGGCCCACGGCATCAAGGAGCAGGAACTCGTGATGACGCCCCAAATCGTCGAAGGCATCATCTCCGGCTACACCCGCGAGTCGGGCGTTCGCTCGCTCGACAAGCTGCTGGCTAAGATCGCCCGCGCCCGCGCCAAGCAGATCGCTTTCGACGAAGCCTTCGCGCCCGAAATCACGGCCAAGGACGTCGAGAAGATTCTCGGCATGCCCAAGTTCCTCCGCGAGGAGTACGAAGTGGGCGGCATGACAGGCGTGGTGACGGGTCTTGCGTGGACCGAGGTCGGCGGCGACATCCTCTACATCGAATCGGTGCTGACTCCCGGTAAGGGCAAAGTCAGCCTGACGGGTAATCTGGGCGAGGTGATGAAGGAGTCGGCGACGATCGCCCACGAGTGGGTGATGGCCCACCACGCGGAGCTGGGAATCGACGCTTCGGCGTTCGAGAAGAACGACATCAATATCCACGTGCCGGAGGGGGCGATTCCGAAGGACGGGCCGTCGGCCGGTATCACGATGGTGACCTCGATCGTCTCGACCTACACCGGACGCAAGGTGCGGGAGCGTATCGCCATGACGGGCGAAACGACCCTCCGCGGCCGCGTGATGCCCGTGGGCGGCGTCAGGGAGAAGATTCTGGCGGCCAAGCGCGCCGGCATCACCGAACTGATCCTTTCGGAGGAGAACCGCAAGGACATCGCCGAGATCAAACCCGAATACGTCGAAGGGCTGACGTTCCATTACGTGAAGACCAACGACGAAGTGCTGAAACTGGCGCTCGTCTGAAGCGAAGATGCAAGTAAAAGGTGAAAAGTTTTGATTTTCACCTTTTACTTTTTATTTTTATGGCTAAATAACCGAGACGATGAAATTTATCGCAATCATACCGGCGCGTTACGGCTCGACGCGCTTTCCGGGCAAGCCGCTGGCGATGCTGGGCGGCAGGCCCGTCATTCAGCGCGTCTATGAGCAGGTGGCGGGCGTGTTGGACGACGCCGTGGTCGCCACCGACGATGAGCGTATCTACGATACCGTGCTCGCTTTCGGCGGCCGGGCCGAGATGACCTCGCCGGACCACAAAAGCGGCACCGACCGTTGCTGGGAAGCCTATCTCAAACAGGGCAAGACCTACGACGTGGTGGTCAATGTGCAGGGCGACGAACCTTTTGTCCGGGCCTCGCAGCTGGAAGCCGTGAAACGCTGCTTCGACGATCCGGCGACCGACATCGCCACGCTGGTCAGGCCTTTCGCCGCGACGGACGGTCTCGAAGCCCTCGAAAATCCCAACTCCCCGAAAGTGGTGCTCGACGCGCAGTCGCGCGCCCTCTACTTCTCGCGTTCGGTGATCCCCTACTTGCGGGGCGTCGAACGGTCGGAGTGGCTGGCGCGCCATACGTTCTACAAGCATATCGGTCTCTATGCGTTCCGCACGGAGGTCCTGCGCGCGGTTACGGCCCTGCCGCAGTCCGCGCTCGAAAAGGCCGAGTCGCTCGAACAGCTTCGCTGGCTGGAGAACGGCTATAAGATCGGCGTGGGCGTTACCGATGCCGAGACCATCGGCATCGACACGCCCGAAGATCTGGAGAAGGCAGAAGCCTTCCTGATCAGGCATGGAAAATGAAAAGTCGGGAGTCGAAGCCCGGCTGCTTGGCGGGCGGCGGCTTCCCCGGCCTTTGTTCTTAACTCATAATCGAATCTTATGAAGATCAAATTTATCGCCGGACCGTGCGTCATCGAGTCTGTCGAACTGCTCGACACCGTGGCGCAGCGTCTTGTGGCGATCAACGAAAGACTCGGCGCGGACATCATTTTCAAGGCGTCGTTCGACAAGGCCAACCGCACCTCGATCTCGTCGTTCCGCGGCCCCGGACTCGAAAAGGGGCTTCGGATGCTCGCCGACGTGCGTGCGAAGTGGGGGCTGAAGCTGCTGACCGACATCCATGAATCGTGGCAGGCCGCGCCCGTGGGCGAAGTGGTCGACGTGATCCAGATTCCCGCGTTCCTCTGCCGCCAGACCGACCTGCTGGTCGCTGCCGCGAAGACGGGCAGGACGGTGAATATCAAGAAGGCGCAGTTCCTGTCGGGCGCCGACATGCTCTATCCCTACGAAAAGGCCCGCGATGCGGGCGCTTCGGAGATATGGCTCACCGAGCGCGGCAATATTTACGGCTACAACAACCTCGTCGTCGATTTCCGCAATATTGCGGAAATGCTGCGCATCGCCCCGACCGTGGTGATGGACTGCACCCATTCGGTGCAGCGTCCCGGCGCCGCAGGCGGCAAGACGGGGGGCAACCGCGAATTCGTACCCGCCATGGCGCAGGCCGCCAAAGCCTTCGGCGCCAACGGCTTCTTCTTCGAAGTGCATCCCGACCCGGACCATGCCAAGAGCGACGGCCCGAACATGCTGCAGCTCGACGAACTGGAAAACCTCATTAAAACTCTGCTATAATGACCGATACCACGAAAGCCCAGATTCTCGATCTGGCCCGCAAGGCGATCAACACCGAACTGCTGGCGCTCAAGCGCATGAAGGAGACGTTGGGCGATAACTTCGCCGACGCCGTCGAAATGATCCTTTCGGGTCAGGGCAAATGTATCGTTACGGGCATGGGCAAGTCGGGGCTGGTGGGGCGCAAGATCGCCGCGACGCTCGCCTCGACCGGTACGCCCAGTTTCTTTCTGCATCCCGGCGAAGCCTTTCACGGCGATCTGGGCATGATCTCGAAGGAGGATGTCGTGCTGGCGCTCTCCTATTCGGGCGAGACCGACGAAATCCTGAAAATCGTGCCTTTCATCCACTCCAACGGCAACAAGCTGATCTCGATGACCGGCAATCCCGAATCCGCGCTGGCCAAGAACTCCGACGTGTACCTCGACGTGAGCGTCGAAGAGGAAGCCTGCATCCTGCACCTCGCGCCGACGACCTCGACCACGGCGCAGATCGCCATGGGCGACGCGCTGGCCGTGTCGCTGATGCAGATGCGGGGCTTTACGAGCGTCGATTTCGCACGCCTGCATCCGGGCGGAAGCCTCGGACGCCGCCTGCTGATGACCGTCGGCAACGTGATGCGTTCGCACGATCTTCCGGTCGTGGCGCCCGATTGCTCGGCGACGGACATGATCCACGCCATCAGCAAGGGCGGATTGGGACTCATCATCATCTGCGACGGCGACCGCATCGAGGGCATCGTGACCGACGGCGACGTGCGCCGCGCCATGGAGCGCCGCCGCGCCGAGTTCTTCAACATCAAGGCCGCCGATATCGCTACGCCGAATCCGAAGACGATCTCTGCCGACCGGAAGCTGATCGAAGCCGAGAAGATGATGACCCGCAACAAGGTCACCTCGCTGCTCGTGACCGACGAAGCCGGCAAACTGCAGGGCGTGATCCAGATTTACGACATAAAACTGTAGCGGGTGTTCATCGTACTGCTGACTTACAAACTGCCGCTTGCGGAGGTCGAACGGCACCTCGCGGCGCACCGCGAATACCTCGACCGTCAGTATGCCGCAGGGACGTTTCTCTGTTCGGGGCCGCAGAATCCCCGGACGGGCGGCGTCATTCTCTGCCGCGCCGCGGACCGTGCTGCGGTCGAGACCCTGACGGCGGAGGACCCGTTCCGCATCCACGGCGTCGCCGATTACGAGATCATCGAATTCTCGCCCGTCAAACGCCTGCCCGGATTCGAAGCTTTCCTTTGATTTAACCGTTTGCTCAACCCGACCGATATGAAATCCTTCCTCTTCTCCCTTGCCGCGCTGGCCTTGTGCGGAGCCTGTTCGCAAAATACCGAGGTTACCTCCCCCGACGGCACGATCCGTCTGGCGTTCGCCGTAGACTCCGCCGGACGCATGACCTATTCGGTTACGGACGGCGGTGTCCGGCTGTTCGAACCCTCCCGACTGGGATTCGAAGCCGCCGAGACCGATCTCGGCGGTGGTTTCGCCGTCGAGCATGTGTCGCGCACGAGCGTCGATGAAACGTGGACCCAGCCGTGGGGCGAGAACAAGGAGAACCGCAGCCGTTACAACGAAATGGCCGTGCGGCTGCGCAACGGCGGCGGCGTGCGGCTGACGCTGCGCTTCCGGGTATTCGACGACGGGCTGGGATTCCGCTACGAATACGAAGCGTGCGGGGCGGATTCGCTCCGCGTGACGGACGAACTGACCGAATTCCGTTTCGCCGCCGACGGCGATTCGTGGACCATTCCCGCCAGCTTCGACACCTACGAACTGCTTTACCGCAAACTTCCGCTGAGCGAACTGGCCGACGCCAATACCCCCGCGACGTTCAAGGTCGGCGGCCTCTACGGCAGTATCCACGAAGCGGCCTTGTACGACTTTCCCGAAATGACGCTTCGCAAGACGGACGGACTTGCGTTCAAATCGGATCTCGCGCCTTTGCCCGACGGCACGAAAGCGCATGTCGGCAATAAATTTACGACCGCGTGGCGCACCGTGCAGCTGGCGCCCGATGCCGTGGGGCTGATCAATTCGTCGCTGATTCTCAATCTGAACGAACCTTCGAAGATCGGGGATACGAGCTGGATCCGCCCGATGAAGTACGTCGGCGTGTGGTGGGGCATGCACCTCGGCGTCGAGACGTGGGCGATGGACGACCGCCACGGCGCGACGACCGAAAACGCCAAACGCCATATCGACTTCGCGGCGGCCAACAATATTCAGGGGGTGCTGTTCGAGGGCTGGAACGAAGGCTGGGAGAACTGGGGCGGCAGCCAGTCGTTCGACTTCACGAAGCCCTATGCCGACTTCGACATCGCAGAGATCGTGCGTTACGCCCGCGAACGCGGGATCGAGATCATCGGCCATCACGAAACGGGCGGCAACATCCCCGATTACGAACGCCAGCTGGAGCGCGCCGTCAAATGGTACGCCGATCTGGGAATACACAACCTCAAAACGGGCTATGCCGGCGGTATCTCCGGCGGCAACAACCATCACGGGCAGTACATGGTGCGCCATTACCAGCACGTGGTCGAGACGGCCGCGAAATACCGGATGACGGTCAATGCGCACGAACCGATCAAGGACTGCGGCATCCGTCGCACGTGGCCCAACATGATGTCGCGCGAAGGTGCGCGCGGCAAGGAGTGGGACGCTTGGAGCGCGGGCAATCCGCCGTCGCACGAAGTGACGCTTCCTTTCACGCGCCTGCTCGCCGGGCCGATGGACTTCACGCCCGGCACGTTCGACATTCTCTATGAAAATACGCGCAACTCGCCGCGCCGCAAACTCTGGAACTGCGGTCCTGAGGTCGATATGCGCGTGAATACGACCCTTGCCAAGCAGATCGCCGAGTGGGTGATCATCTATTCGCCCGTGCAGATGGCTTCGGACCTGATCGAAAATTACGAGGGGCATCCCGCCTTCCGGTTCTTCCGCGACTTCGATGCGGACTGCGACTGGTCGCGCGCGCTGGCGGGCGAACCGGGCGAATTCGTCGCCGTGGTGCGCCGCGCGGGGGAGAATTATTTTCTGGGTGCGGCGACCGACGAACAGCCCCGCACGCTGTCGCTGCCGCTCGACTTCCTGAAACCCGGCACGAAATACCGCGCGACGATCTACGCCGACGGTCCCGATGCCGATTGGAAGACGAATCCCACTTCCTATACCATTTCGGAACGCGAAGTCTCGGCCGCCGATACGCTCGAAGTGGCGATGGCTCCGGGCGGCGGGCAGGCCGTGAGCTTCATGCCCGCGATGTAGCGGCGCAAGTCGTCGGGAACTCTCGGCCCCGAAGCCCTCAGCCCCGGATGTAATGCGGCATCTCGGCGGGTATTTCCATCGAAATCTCCACCAGACCGCCTACCTTGTCTCCGGTCCGCCAAGCCGTCTGATAGATCATCTTGCGGACTCCCTGTTTCTCGATGGTGTAGGCGTTCGAACCGCCCTCGGCCGTCAGGCGGCGGATGATTTCGCGCGAACGTTCGTTGTGGCAGCCGAAAAGATTGCTGCCGATCAGATTGCCGTGCCGGATATAGGTCGCACGGGCTTTCTCGTTCATGTAAAGGATCACGCCTTCGGTGTCGCAGACCGTGACGGCGCAGTTCATGCCGTCGGCCCAAGGGAAAGGATTTTCTGTCGTCATGGCTGTTCGTTTTGTGTCGGTGGGAAGAGAGCCCCTCTCCTTGCGGAAAGAGGACGGCTGCATCTGCGCGGGCCGCGGGTTACTGCTGGATCTTGACCAGCTGTTCGCGGTAGGCGTTCAGGATGCGGGATTTGGAGATGAAGCCCATGTAGCGGTTCTGCTTGTCCACGACGGGCAGCATCCACGTATGTTTGTCCTCGAACTTCTGGACGACGCTCTGGATGGCTTCATGCTCCAGAATCTTGTCGGGCGGCTGAATCATGTAGTCCGAAATCGGATGGCCGTATTTCTCGCGTTTGAACATGTCTTCGCGCAGGTCGTCCAGCTGGATGATGCCGAGCAGATGCCCGAAGTTGTCGATCACGGGGAAGATGTTGCGGCGCGCCGTCGAAATGATGTGTACGATGTCGCCCAGCGTGAAGTTCTCCCTGATGCGCAGGAAATCGGTCTCCATCAGTTCGTCGAGTTTCAGGAAGACGAAGACCGACTGGTCCTTGTCGTGGGTCAGCAGCTCCCCGCGCAGGCGCAGCTGCTTGGTGTAGATCGAATCCGGATCGAGGTAGTAGTCCACGGCGAACGAGATGCAGGCGGTGATCATCAGCGGAATGAACAGCCCGTAACCGTTCGAGAGTTCGGCGATCAGGAAGATCGAAGTCAGCGGCGCCTTCATCACGCCCGACATGACGCCCGCCATGCCGACCAGCGTGAACGAGACGATCGACACGTCCCAGTCGAAGAAGGCGTTGCACAGCAGGGCTATCGACGCGCCCGTGAATGCGCCCACGAACAGCGACGGGGCGAATGTTCCGCCCACGCCGCCCGCGGCGTTGGTCGAAGCCATGGCGATGACCTTGAAGAACATCGTGGCGATGACGAAGAGTATGACAACCCAGTCGATGTCGCTGAAACGGTAGAAGAGCGAATTGTCGAAGAGTTTTTCGGCCTGTCCGTGCATCAGCGAGGTGAATCCTTCGTAACCCTCGCCGTAGAGCGGCGGGAAAATGAAGATCAGGACTCCGAGCACGGTGCCCCCGACGATCCACTTCTTGTACTGCTTGTCGATCTTCTTGAAAAGCGTGCTCACGCGCAGGTTCGTCGAGGTGAAATACCACGACATCAGTCCGCAGCATACGCCCAGCAGGATGAAGAGCGGTATCTGCCAGAGTTCGAACGCATCTGCGGGTGCCAGCGTCACGGCCAGAATCGGGTCGAAGCCCCGCAGCATGAAGGCCATCGTCGTGGCCGTGATCGAGGCGATGAGCAGCGGAATGACCGATCCTGCGGTGATGTCGAGCATCAGGATTTCCAGCACGAACACCACGCCCGTGATCGGAGCCTTGAAAATGGCGGCCAGCGCCGCGCCGGCGCCGCAGCAGAGTAGCAGCGTGGTGTGCTTGTAGTTGAGCCGCGCGATCCGTCCGACATTCGAGCCGATGGCGGCTCCCGTCAGCACGATGGGAGCCTCAGGTCCCACCGAACCGCCGAATCCGATGGTCGTGGCGCCGCCGACGATCGAGGTCCAGCAGTTGTGGCCCGCGATGCGCGAATTGCGGCTCGACATGGCGTAGAGCACGCGCGTGACGCCCTCCGAAATATTGTCCCGGACGATGTATTTGACGAACAGCGTCGCCAGAATGATGCCGACGGCGGGGTAGATCAGGAACAGGATGTGGGAGCTGTCCACCGGAAACCAGTTGGTCAGTCCGTATTTGATGCCGTACAGCAGCATCTCGAACAGATAGGTGCCCACTCCGGCGAGCACGCCGACGACCACGGCCAGAAGCATCATGATCTGGCTGTTGCTCAGCCGCCTCGTGAGGCGGAGGAACGTGCGGTAGATGTGGTCGGCGCGTAAGTTCAAATCCGTCGTGGTTTTATTGCTGTTGCGGTTTTATTCCTTGTGTGCGAAATGTTCGGCCTGACTTGCGATCAGCTCCTTGTCGTCGAAGTAGTCGATCTTCATGGCGCGTTTCACGTCGGCGAGCGTTGCGGCGGCGACTTCGCGGGCCGCTTCCGACCCCGCGCGGAGGATTTCGTACACCTCGCCGATGCGTCCCTCGTAATATTTACGGCGTTCGCGGAACGGCTCCAGCATCTCGTTCAGCACCGCGATCAGGAACTTCTTGACCTTCACGTCGCCCAAGCCTCCGCGGCGGTAGTGGGCTTTCAGCTCCTCCAGCGAAGGGTAGTCGGGCAGGTATTTCGGGAAGTGTTCGGGACGGCTGAAGGCGTCGAGGTAGGTGAATACCATGTTGCCCTCCACCTTGCCCGGATCCTCCACGCGCAGGTGGTCGGGATCGGTGTACATGCCCATGACCTTCTTCTTGATCTCATCGGCGCTGTCCGACAGGTAGATGCAGTTGCAGAGCGACTTCGACATCTTGGCTTTGCCGTCGGTTCCCGGCAGCCGCATGCAGACCGCGTTTTTGGGCAGCAGAATCTCCGGTTCGACCAGCGCGGGGCCGTATACCGTGTTGAATTTGTGGACGATTTCGCGCGTCTGCTCGATCATCGGCTCCTGATCCTCGCCTGCGGGTACGGTCGTGGCTTTGAAAGCCGTGATGTCCGCCGCCTGACTGATCGGGTATGTGAAGAATCCGACGGGAATGCCCTGACGCTGCTGGGTGTCGCCCTCCGTGTTGTTCTCGGCGAAGCCGCGCAGCTGGATTTCGGCCTTCACGGTCGGGTTGCGCTGCAGGCGCTGTACCGTGACGAGGTTCATATAGTAGAACGCCAGTTCGCACAGTTCGGGAATCTGCGACTGGATGAAAAGCGTCGATTTGTTCGGGTCGAGACCGACCGAAAGGTAGTCGAGGGCGACTTCGATGATGTTCTGGCGCACTTTTTCGGGGTTGTCGGCGTTGTCGGTCAGCGCCTGCGCGTCGGCGATCATGATGAAGATGCGTTCGAACTCGCCCGACTCCTGCAGTTCGACGCGGCGGCGCAGCGAACCCACGTAGTGTCCCAGATGAAGCCGGCCCGTCGGACGGTCGCCGGTAAGAATGATTTTTCCCATAAAACGATTAATCCTCCGCTTGACGAATTTAAGTTATCTATGGCTTCGGGCAGCTCCAGAGATGCGGAATTCGCCAAGCTCGCATTACGGCATCCTCGATGCCGGTTCCACATCCGGAATCCTGCCCAAACTCCCTTTCTGCCGGGAGTTCCGGCTTCCCCGCGGCACTGAAACTGCGGTGAAAATCAGTGCCGGCTCTCGTTTTTTCGGTATTTTGTGGACAAACATACGAAAAAGCGCGCGGGCGACCTAATAAAGTTGTTGTTTATAGATTTTTTTTATATTTTTGCTCGTCGGAATAATTGTCTGCTATGACTATAATTCAGCTTGAATACCTGTTGGCCGTAGCCAACTGCGGCAGTTTTTCGCTGGCCGCCGAACATTGTTTCGTGACCCAGCCCTCGCTGAGCATGCAGGTCAAAGCCCTCGAAGAGGAGCTGGGCGTGGTGCTGCTCGACCGTTCGAAGAAGCCCGTGATCCCGACCGAAGCGGGCGACGTGGTGCTGGAGCGTGCCCGCGAAACGCTGCGGGCCTATAACAACATCCGCGAATCGGTGGCCGAACTCAAGGGCGAGACGTCGGGTAAACTCCGGCTGGGCGTCATCCCGACCATTGCCCCGTACCTGCTGCACAAATTCATCCCCGCTTTCGTGCGCGATTATCCCAAAGTCGAACTGGAGATCTCCGAGATGATCACTTCCGACATCGTCGAGGCCCTCAAGCGCGACCGTATCGACGCGGCGCTGGTGGCCAGCGGCACCTGCGGCGAGGGGATTCTGGAGCAGGAACTCTTCAACGACCGTTTCTTCGCATACGTTTCGCCCGAAAACGCCCTTTATGAGCGCTCAAACATCCGCATCGAGGACATCGACCTGCGCGATCTGGTGATTCTGAGCGCAGGAAACTGTATGCGCGACCAGATCATCGAACTCTGTCAGGCCAAGCGCGACATGCCGTCGCACTACTCGTTCGAATCGGGTTCGCTCGATACGCTCATGCGCATCGTGGACTGCACGTCGTGTCTTACGATCATTCCCGAAATGGCTGTCGAATACATTCCCGCGGATCACCGCGACCGGCTGAAGATGCTGGCCAAAGGCGCCACGTCGCGCAAGATCGCGGTCGCCGTGCGCCGGACCTATGTCAAAAGTTCGATCATCAAGGCCCTGACCGATACGATTATGGCCAATGCCCCGGAGGTCGGGAACTGACGTGCTTTTCACGAAATGGACGCGTCCGGCAGTTTTTTCTGCCGGGCGCGTTTTGTTTTTCGGATGCTGTTTTATCCGTCCCGCCCTATGCCGCGTCGTCATCCTCGGTCTGCATCGGTCGCCGTCCCCGTTTGTGCCGTGTCGCCGCTCCGATTTGCGTCGCATTGTCTTCCGCTGTCTGCGTCGTGTCGCCCTCCTCGGTTTGCGGATGGGCGCCGCCGGAGAATTCTGCGGATGGTTTGGCGGGGAATTTGTGCGGGCTGCGGGGCTCTTGCGGCCTTTCCCTGCGTTGCGGCGATTCCGGTCGGGTCGCCCGCCCGCTTTTTTGTAGCTCTTAATTTTCAAATCTCATTCTATTTTCGTACCTTTGCAAGGTTATAGACACCTATTGAAGATTTATGGATAAACTGATCGAAACTATCGTAAGTGCGATTGAAGATAAAAAGGGTAAGGATATTGTATCGTTGGACCTCTCAGGTTTCGACGGGGCTATATGCTCCCGGTTCATCGTGTGCAACGCCGATTCCACGACGCAGGTATGCGCCATTGCCGCAAGCATCGAAGAGAAGGTGCTCGAAACGCTGGGCGAGAAGGTCTGGCGCATCGAAGGCCAGCAGAACGGCGTATGGGTCGCCATGGACTACGTGGACGTCGTGGTGCATATTTTCCAGACCGAACTGCGCAGTTTCTATAAACTCGAAGAGTTGTGGGCCGACGCACCCATGACCAAATACGAATACGAAGAGTAATTTTTTAGTATGGCACAACAACGCAAAAACAATAATAGGATGAATATGAACATGCCGAGGCCCTCGATGCTGTGGATCTACGGTCTGATCGGCGCGTTCATCATCGGCTGGTACGTATTCGGCGATGTCAACGACACGCCGCTGCCCAGCGACTGGACGACGGTCCGGGAGATGGTCGAAAAGGGCGACGTGGAGAAAATTCAGGTTGTGAACCGCGATCAGGCGCAGGTTTTTCTGAAGAAGGAGGCTGCCGAACAGTACCGCAGGGATACGGTGGACAAACGTTTCAAGCGGCTGCCCGAAACGGGCGTGCAGCTCACCTTTACGATCGGATCGGTCGATTCGTTTCGCGAAGATTTGAAGAACGCCGAGCAGCAGTCGGGACAGACCGTGCCGGTGGTCTATGAGAACAAAGCCAACGACTGGACCAACGTACTTATCACCCTGCTGCCGTGGGTGTTGATTATCGGCGTCTGGATTTTCATCATGCGCTCGATGTCGCGCGGCGCCGGAGGCGGTGCGGGCGGCGGCATCATGAACGTCGGTAAAGCCAAGGCGCAGGTCTTCGACAAGGACGCTTCCAAGCGTGTGACGTTCAAGGACGTGGCCGGACTGGAGGAAGCCAAGGTCGAGATCATGGAGATCGTCGATTTCCTCAAGAAGTCGGAAAAGTACAAGGAACTGGGCGCCAAGATTCCCAAGGGCGCCCTGCTGGTAGGCCCTCCGGGAACGGGCAAGACGCTGCTGGCCAAAGCCGTGGCCGGCGAAGCCAACGTGCCGTTCCTTTCGATTTCGGGTTCCGATTTCGTGGAGATGTTCGTGGGCGTGGGCGCATCGCGTGTCCGCGACCTGTTCGAGCAGGCCAAGCAGAAGGCCCCCTGCATCGTCTTCATCGACGAGATCGACGCCATTGGCCGCGCCCGCGGCAAGAACGCCGGATTTTCGGGCAACGACGAACGCGAAAATACGCTGAACCAGCTCCTCACGGAGATGGACGGCTTCCAGACCAATACGGGCGTTATCGTCCTCGCGGCGACCAACCGCGCCGACATTCTCGACAAGGCGCTGATGCGCGCCGGGCGTTTCGACCGTCAGATCGAGGTGGGGCTGCCCGACGTCAAGGAGCGCGAGGCGATTTTCAACGTCCATCTGCGTCCGCTGAAACTCGATCCGCAGCTCGACCGTGAGTTCTTGGCGCGCCAGACGCCCGGTTTTTCGGGCGCCGACATCGCCAACGTCTGCAACGAAGCGGCGCTGATCGCCGCGCGGCACAACAAGAAATTCGTGTCGAAGGAGGATTTCCTCGCGGCCATCGACCGCATCGTGGGAGGTCTCGAAAAACCCAATATGCCGATGACGGCCGCCGAGCGGCGCGCCACGGCGATTCACGAAGCGGGGCACGCTACCGTCATGTGGTCGCTTCCCCAATGCGATCCCGTGCTGAAGGTCACGGTGGTTCCGCGCGGGCGGAGTCTGGGCGCGACGTGGTATGTGCCCGACGAACGCCGCATCCACGTTACCAACGAAGCCCTGCAGGAACGGCTGGCCGGGTTGCTGGGCGGCCGGATCGCCGAGGAGGTCAACTACGGAACGCTGGGCGCAGGCGCGCTGAGCGATCTGGAGCGGGCGACCGAGACGGCCTATGCGATGGTGGCCTATTACGGCATGAGCAAGAAGATCGGCCCGATCAGTTATTACGACTCGTCGGGCACGCGCGATACGTTTACCAAGCCTTTCAGCGAGCAGACGGCCCGCGACATCGATACGGAGGTGCGCCGCATCATCGAAGAGGCGTATGCCAAGGCGCGTGGCATCATCGAACGGAAAAGCGAACAGATCAACCGGATGGCGGATCTGCTGCTGGAGAAGGAGACGATCTATGCCGAGGATATCGAACGCATACTCGGCCCGGCGGCGCAGGTGCCGCGGGAGGATGACGACCCGAAAAAGGGTGTCGTCGTCGCCGACGACGATGCCGCGTCCGGAACGGCGGCTGCGCCGCCGGACGCTCCGACAGCCGGGACCGGAACGACGCAGGAAGGCGATGCCGGAAGTGCGTCGGGAACGAAAACCGCCGCTTCGGGAGCCGCGAACGCCGAAAAATCCGAACTCAAGTAACCGACGAATCTAACCCGCTGATATATCTGATGAGTGAAAAAATGAAGAACCTCATGGTGCGTACACTGAGCGGCGCAGTCCTCGCAGTGGTGGTGCTGGGGGCCGTAATCTGGTCGCAGTGGAGTTTCGGCGCACTGTTGCTGGCGATGCTTGTCGCCGGCATGCTGGAATTTTACGGGCTGGCCGAAAAGCAGGGCAATGCCCCGCAAAAAATCGTGGGAATGGCGGCAGGCATCGTGCTTTTCGCGCTTAATTTCGCGTTCGTGTCGGACGACATCGAAATTCTGGGCGGCGCCAGTCAGGCTTTTGCCTGCGGAATGGCGTTTATGCTCCTGCTGATACCCGCGATGTTCATCTGCGAACTTTACCGCAAACAGCAGAATCCGGCTTCCGGAATCGGCACGACGCTGATGGGCGTCTGCTACATAGCATTGCCCCTTTCGCTGATGTGTTATATTCCGATCATCGGAAGCGAGGTGTGGACTCCGTGGGTGATGATTTTCTACATCTTCATCATCTGGGCCAACGACGTCTTCGCCTATCTGGTGGGAATGTCCGTCGGACGGCACCGCATGTTCGAGCGTCTTTCGCCCAAAAAGTCGTGGGAGGGATTCTTCGGCGGGCTGGCCGGCGCCGTGGCGATGGGCTATGCCGCCGCGCGGGTATTGGATGCCGATGTATGGGCGTGGCTCGGTCTGGCGCTGGTGGCGGCCGCAACGGGCGTGCTGGGCGATCTGGTGGAGTCGATGTTCAAACGCGCCGCGGGCGTCAAGGATTCGGGAAATCTGATCCCCGGACACGGCGGTGTGCTGGACCGCTTCGACGCCTTGCTGCTCTCGGCGCCGTTCGTCTTCGTCTATATGCTTTTTGTTATGTAACTGCAATCCTAAATTAAGTTATGAGAATAAATAAAGAAGGCTACAAAATTATCGGCATTTCCGGCGCCGTTTGCGTATTTTTGTGGTGGTTGATCTATCACCTGCTGGTCAGCGACGCGAATATTTCGCTGTTGTGGGTGAGCGCCGTGCTGTTGCTGCTGTTCTGGTTCTTTATCGTCGCGTTTTTCCGGGAACCCCGCCGCGTGCGCATCCACGATGCCGACCTCGCCTTTTCGCCCTGCGACGGCCGCGTCGTCGTGACCGAAGTCGTGAAGGAAAACGAGTATCTGAATGAGGAGATGCTCCAGATTTCGATCTTCATGTCCGTCACCAACGTCCATATGAACTGGGTTCCCGTGGGCGGTACCGTCGAATATTTCAAATACCATCCGGGCCGTTTTCTGGTGGCGTGGCATCCCAAGTCCTCGACCGAAAACGAACGCACCACGACCGTGGTGAAGATGGCTTCGGGACAGAAGGTTCTCTTCCGTCAGATCGCAGGCCTGATCGCGCGCCGTATCATCTCCTATATGAAAGTGGGTTCGCCTGTGGAGCAGAACAGCGTCTGCGGCTTCATTAAATTCGGGTCGCGCGTCGATGTGCTCGTTCCGAAGAACAGCGAACTGCTGGTCGAGATCGGCGATCCTGTGGTGGGTTCGCAGACTCCGATCGCACGCCTTCCGAAAGCTTAATTCATCCGATGTATGAGGGCGACACCCCAGACCTTCCTGCGGTTTATTGCGGGCGCGGCGGTTGCTGCGGCCGTCCTCTTTCTGGTCTGGTACTTCCGGTCGATCGTCGTCTATGTGCTGATCTCGGCCGTGCTGGCCGTCATGGGCAATCCGCTGGTCAAACGGCTCGCGGCATTGCATATCAAGGGCTGGAAAGTGCCCCGCTGGCTGGCGGCGCTGGCGACGCTGATCGTCATCTGGGTGGTGCTGGCGACATTGTGTTCGCTGTTCGTGCCGCTGGTCTTCAATAAGATCTACCAGTTGTCGAACGTCGATTTCGCCACCGTCGTGGCGAGCATCGAAGAACCGATAGCCCGCGCCCAAAGCTACCTGCACGAATTCTTCGCCATGCCCGAAAGCACCTTCTCGCTCTCGGAGGCCCTCGCGTCGGCGCTCAAGCAGGTGATCGACATCGAGTCGCTCAACACGGTCTTTGCGTCGATCGTCAATGTCGTGCTCTCCTCCGTGATCGCTATTTTCTCCATCACCTTCATCACCTTCTTCTTCCTGCGGGACGAGGGGCTTTTCTATGCTATGATTACGGCGATGTTCCCCGAACGTTATCACGAGAACATCACCCGTGCGCTCGACTCCGTAACCCTCTTGCTGGCGCGCTATTTTACGGGAATCCTCTCCGAAAGCCTGCTGTTGATGGTCGCCGTGTCGCTGACGATGATGGCCTTCGGGATGAAAGCCGCCGACGCGGCGTTCATCGGGCTGGTCATGGGCGTGATGAACGTGGTGCCCTATGCCGGGCCGCTTATCGGCGGCGTGGTTTCGGTCTTCGTGGGCATCGTGACCCCGATCGGGGGCATGACCGTGGGGCATACGGCCGTCGTCATCATCGGTTCGCTGCTGATCCTCAAGGGGCTCGACGACTTCGTGCTGCAGCCGACGCTCTATTCGTCGCGCGTCAAGGCGCATCCGCTGGAGATCTTCCTCGTGATTCTGATCGCCGGGTCGCTGGCCGGAATCCTCGGCATGCTGCTGGCGATTCCCTCCTATACCGTACTGCGCGTCTTCGCCAAGGAGTTCTTCTCGCAGTTCAGTCTGGTGCGTAAACTGACCGAAAAAATCTGATGGAAAAGGTGATTATCGAGGGCGTTGTGGAACACGGACGCCGGCTCGGACGCGAGCTCGGATTTCCGACGGCGAACGTGGCCGTTCCCGATTCCGTCGCCGCGGAGGACGGCGTTTACCGTTCGCGTGCCGAGATGGACGGAGCGGTTTACGACGCGATGTCGAACCTCGGCCGCAATCCTTCGGTCGGCGGGACGGCGCGGCGTCTCGAAACGCATATTTTCGGCTTCCGCGGGGCGTTGTACGGCCGTATGCTGCGCGTGGAACTGCTCGAAAAGATCCGCGACGAGCGGCGGTTCGATACGCTGGAGGAGCTGCGGGCGCAGATCGAAAAAGACAAGGAATATATTTTGAAATTAAAATAAACAGTTATGTATTTAGACTTGACAATGCCCTACAAGGTAGCCGACATGTCGCTGGCCGGGTGGGGACGCAAAGAGATCGAGATCGCCGAGCACGAAATGCCCGGACTGATGGCCGTGCGCCGCAAGTACGGTCCGCAGAAGCCGCTGAAAGGCGTGCGCGTCATGGGTTCGCTGCATATGACCATCCAGACCGCCGTGCTGATCGAGACCCTCGTGGAACTGGGCGCCGACGTGCGCTGGTGTTCGTGCAACATCTTCTCGACGCAGGACCATGCCGCCGCCGCGATTGCCGAGACGGGCGTTCCCGTTTTCGCATGGAAGGGCGAGACGCTGCCCGAATACTGGTGGTGTACGGCCATGGCGCTGTCGTTTCCGGGCGGCAAAGGCCCGCAGCTGATCGTGGACGACGGCGGCGATGCGACGCTTCTGATTCACAAGGGCTTCAAAGCCGAGGACGACGCTTCGACGCTCGATTACGAACCCTCCTCCTATGAAGAGGAGGTGATTATCGACACGCTGAAGAAGGTGCTTGCCGAGGACAAGGATAAATGGCACCGCACGGTGGCCGAATGGAAGGGCGTCAGCGAGGAGACCACTACGGGCGTACACCGGCTCTACCAGATGCAGGAAGCGGGCGAACTGCTCGTTCCGGCCATCAACGTCAATGACTCCTGCACCAAGTCGAAATTCGACAACCTCTACGGCTGCCGCGAGTCGCTGGCCGACGGCATCAAGCGTGCGACCGACGTGATGATCGCCGGCAAGGTGGTGGTCGTGTGCGGCTACGGCGACGTGGGCAAGGGGTGCGCCGCTTCGATGCGTTCGTACGGAGCGCGCGTTATCGTGACCGAGATCGATCCGATTTGCGCCCTGCAGGCGGCGATGGAGGGCTTCGAGGTGAAGACCGTCGAAAGCGCCCTCGACGAAGGCAATATTTTCGTGACCTGCACGGGCAACTGCGACATCATCACGCTGGAGCATATGGAGCGGATGCGCGATCAGGCGATCGTCTGCAACATCGGCCACTTCGACAACGAGATACAGATGGCGCGGCTCGAAAAATCGGGCGCCGTCAAGACCAATATCAAGCCGCAGGTCGATAAGTTCACCTTCCCCGACGGACATTCGATTTTCGTGCTGGCTGAAGGCCGTCTCGTGAACCTCGGCTGCGCGACGGGCCATCCCTCGTTCGTGATGTCGAACTCCTTCACGAACCAGTGTCTGGCGCAGATGGAACTTTGGCAGGAGAAGCTCGAAGTGGGCGTTTACCGCCTGCCCAAGCATCTCGACGAAGAGGTGGCGCGCCTGCATCTGGACAATCTGGGCGTGGAGCTGACCCGCCTGACCGAAAAACAGGCGGATTATATCGGCGTGAGTCCCGACGGTCCCTACAAGGCGGAGCATTACCGCTATTGAGACCGGCGGCATCCGGCATGGAAAAAGAGGATACCTTGTTGGGTATCCTCTTTTCGTTTTCAACCGTTCCGCAGATCAGCGGCGGCGGGGAAGGGCCTGCGGATGTGCGAGCCGGTTGGCTGCTGCGACGGCAGCCTTATATGCCGAAGGTGTCTGCTGGGGCGTTACGGCGGGTATCTCCGCGGGCAGGGTCACCGTGTAGCAGGCCGGGACGCCGGGAACCCCGTCGGCATCGTAGGCCATGTAGATCACTTCGAAGGTTTCGTTTGCCATCGAAACGTCCCAGAACGTGACGTCGTAGTAATAGAACCCGTCGGCGCTCACTTCCAGATCCATGCTGCTTTTCCAGCCGGAGTAGTAGCCGTCGTAGTCTTCGCCGTAGGCGTTTGCGAGCGACGAGAAATACTGGCGCCAGTAGGAAGTCTCCTTTTTGGCGAAATCGCCCTTGTAGTAGCCGTCCTCGTAGCGGAATGCGCGGGCGCCGGCGGTCGGTTCGAAACGGTACACCGTTGCAAAGCAGTTTTCGGGGGCACCTTCGAGTTCGGAGGAGTTGACCACCACGTGCTGGATGCGCAGCGCGGCCTCGCTCTGGCCCTGATCGCCCGACGACGAGCGTGCCGGAGTCTTGAGTTTCGCCCAGTTGAGCTTGCCGAAATTGCCGTCGGCATCGACGCCGACTACCGCGAGGATGTACTCGGTGGAGTATCCCCAAGACGATTCGGTCAGCGTGTTGTTGGAAATGGGTTTTTGGGCGCTCAGATACCCGATCATGTCCTCTTCGGTGTTGGGCTCGAAGTCGGGATCGTCCGGGTCGTCGTCGAAGTAGCTGCCGTATACGCACGTGGCGTAATAGGCGACGGTCTTGTCGTTGGGGGTAAACGTCGCCGTGATGCGGCAGTAATAGCTGGTGCGTTCTTCGTAGTTGACTTCGAACGTCACCCACGGACCGGAGAGATATTCCGGTTCGCCGGTCGTTACCGGGCATTCGCACCACTCCGAGTCGAGCGTCTTTTCGCCGTCGCCCAGCGCCTTGATGCGGAAAGTGTAGGCTGTCGATGCTTTCAGTTCGGTGAAAGCAGCCGAGAGCGCATCGGTGTTGGTTTCGGGAACGATCACCGTGATTGCGCCGTGGGGATTCTTATGCTGCAGGGTATAGGTGTACGATACGGCTCCTTCGACCGCTTCCCATGAGATTGCAAAGGAGTCGGAGGTGATGTCCGATGCGGTGGGGGCCGGCGGCATCACGGCTTCCGGTTCCGGAACGGTCGGATCATCGTCGGAGCAGGAAATCCCCCCCCCCTGCCAATATGAAAAGCAGCAGATACGGTAATAATTTTTTCATAACGTGTGGGATAAAAGAGTTGAAGATTTTTGATGAGTTTAAAAAATTGCGAAACGAATTTACAGGTTTTCTCCGAAAATTCCAATACCCGTTCGCCCTCCGCGGAAGGGCTCCGAAAACGGATTGTAACCGTAATATTCGGTTTGTTTTATAATTTTTTTCTTTTCCTGCGGCTGAAATTTGCAGGCTTTTTTCGAACCGGGGCCTGAAAATTACGAATCGTAATTTTATTTTTTTTCGAATATTTTTTCCGGCCCGGTGCGGATTGGAAGCGGGACGTACGCACTGCCGCTATCTGTCTGCCGGGCGGAATTATCCGGAAACTTCATCCGTCAGCCGTGCGCAGATGCTCCTTTTTCGGGCAGTTTTTTCGGACGGCTGTTAAATATTGTCCCTTCTGTTTTCCCGATTGATTGGTTTTTGTCATGAAAATACCTATCTTTGAACAGGTTTACCGATTCTGCAAGTTATTTCTATCCGTATATAATTATTGTCGGCTGTCGCTTGATGCGGCGCCGTCATGTATCCGATCCTACTTTTGTTTAACTTAAATAAATTGCTATGAAATTTTTTACGATGCGGAGACTGGCCGCCTGCGTGGCTGCCCTGCTCCTTGTTTCCCCCCCCCTGCTGACGGGTTGCGACGACTATGACGACTCGGAACTGTGGCAGAATGTGAACGACCTGAAGAGCCGGATCGAGGCTCTCGAAACCAAGATCGGCCAGATGAACACCGAGATTGCGGCCCTCCAGAAAATCGTGGACGATGCGGTGACCGTCGTCAAGGTCGAAAAGAGCGCCGACGGCTATGTCATCTATTTTTCGGACAACACGACGGCCGAGATCAAGAACGGCACGGCCGGAGCCGACGCACCCGTTATCGGCGTCAAGCAGGATACGGACGAGGTCTACTATTGGACGATCACGACCGATGGCAAAACCGAGTGGCTGATGGCCGGCGGCGCGAAACTGCGCGTGACGGGCGAAAGCGTCAAGCCCGTGATGTCGGTCGATGACGAGGGCTACTGGACGATCAGCTACGACGGCGGCAAGACCTCCGAGCGGATTCTCGATGCCGCGGGCGATCCCGTTTCCGCCGTGACCGAGGGCAGCAGCATCGGTTCGCTGTTCAAGAGCGTCAATTACGACGACAACAATGTCTATTTCGAACTGAGCGACGGTTCGATCGTGACGGTGCCCGTGCGCAGCAATTTCTACATGCTGATCCGCAAGGCGCCCGAAGTCGCGACTTTCGTTTTCGGCGAGACCAAGGTCTGGGACGTCGAGTCCGCCGGGGTGACGAAAACCCTTGTTTCGAAGCCCGACGAGTGGAAGGTGACCTATGCCGACGGCAAGCTGACGGTCACGGCCCCGACCGAAGCGCATAAGGAGTGCGCCGATCTGCGGGGTACGGTGGGCATCACCTACTTCAGCGCCAACGGTCAGGCCGACGCCGTGATGATGGACGTCGTGGCCGACGCCGACTACAGGGGCGAGACCGTGGGTGAAGATTTCACGGTCAATATCACGGAGATCACCGATAAGATTGTTACGATGGCCGTTACCCCGAAGAATACCGAGACATATTGGTATGTAGGATATGGTACGAAAGAGGAAATCGACGCTAAAGGGACTGATTATCTGGTCAAAGCCCCTAACGGTTACCTTTCGATGCTGGGATTCTATGCCACCATGGGCTGGCTCGACAATTATGCCAGCAAGGGGATGAAATCGGACCTTTCGTTAAGTATCGGGTTGCAACCCGCTACGGAATATTATGCCGTGATATTTGGCTTTGAAGCCAATGCCGCCACTTCCAGCAGCACCCTTACCACAGGTGTGATGACGGTTCCTTTCAAGACTCAGGAGCCGGTCGTAATCAATACCGTTTACCGCATCGACGTCTCCGACGTGTCGTGGTACGGCGCCAAGTACGTCTGCGTTCCGTCGGACGATCTGGGGTACCTCCACGGTTTTATCCGCAAGTCGGAATTCGACACTTATGACGATGACGCCGCCTTTATGACGTCGCGTATCGAGATTTACAAGAAGGCCTACAAAGACGAACTGGAGAGCGGCGCGCTGACATGGGCCGATCTGACCTTCACCGAAACGCAGACTGTCGTGGCTCCGGCCTATATCGAAGAGGCAGGCGCTACGCGCATGGGACTGGTCGATGATACGGAGTACTATGTCTATGCCTTCTCCTGCACCGACGGCAATGCCACCTCGCCGTTGTCGAAGGCCGCCTTCAAGACCGGAAAATTCACCCCTTCCGAGGAGTGTACGTTCGAAATCACCACCACGGTCGAGCGTCAGGACGTAACGGTGAACGTCGTGCCGTCGAACAGGAACGTCACTTATTATTTCAGCGTCACCAGAGCCGCGCAGCAGGAGCAGTTCGACGCCGACCTGCAGTTTGCCGTGGACGACCTGATCTGGACCAAGATATGGGCCGAGTCGCAGCAGATCACGCTTTCCAGCCTGCTTTCGAAGGGTGAGGACAGCAACAAGTGGACCGACCTCTGGGCCGCGACGGCTTATATCGTTTGCGCCTACGGCGTTTCGGAGGACGGGGCGATCACGACGCGTCCGACCCTCGCCCGCTTCGTGACGAAGGGGACGATTGACCAGACGAGCGTGAAAAACGCCGCCGCGAGCGCCATGGGCGGCAAGGTCTTCCGCCGTTAGCCGTTCCGGACATACTGAAAACGGGAACGCCGCAGGAGATTTCCTGCGGCGTTCTTCGTTTCTGCGGATTCCGGCGCGTCAATAGCCGAAAATCTCCTCCTGCGATACGGTCTGAATGGGACCGAGGGTTTTCAGGTAGTTGAGATCGAGGTCCTGAATGTCGCCCAGAATGCCGTAGACGTATTTGCGGCCTTTGACCCACTTCTGCTGGGCGGCTTTCACGTCGTCGAGCGTCATGGACTGGACCTTCTCGAAAATCTGCTTGTCGCGGGGGGCGTCGAGGCCCAGATCGCGGGCGCGGAGATAGCTCCACAATACGCCGTCTTTGACCGTGCGCTCGGTGCGCAGGCGGGAGACGAGCGCCTCCTTGGCGATGCCGAACGCCTTCTCCGATTCGGGCATGTTGTTGATGATGTCGTCGAACGCTTCGACGGCTTTTTGCATCTTGTCGTTCTGCGTGGCGATGAAGGCGTAGTAGCTGTAATCGCCGTTGGCGTTGCTCGGCGTAGCGAGGGTGGCCCATGCCGAGTATGCCAGACCGCGCGCTTCGCGCATCTCTTGGAAGACGATGGTGTTCATGCCGCCGCCGAAATATTCGTTGTAGAGCGTGATTTCGGGATCGGCCGCCACGTCGAATTTCTCGCCGCGGTTCGAGAACTGCAGGTAGTAGAGCTGCTTGGCGTCGTACTGAGCCAGTACGACCTTGTTCGCGTCGGTGGGCAGCAGGGCGCTGAACTTCTTCTCCAGCGGCTGCAGGTCGGCGGCGACCTTGTGGTGTTCAGCCAGCGCACTCTTGATTTCGGTCTCTTTCTGCGGGCCGTAGTAGAGCACTTCGTGTTGTTTGCCCATCAGACCGCCGATTTTGGCGAGCAGCTGCTCCGAGGTCAGCGCCTGCAGCGCCGGGTCGGTAAGGGTCGTGCGGCGGATGAAGTCGCCGCCGTAGAACAGATAGCGCTGGAGTGCGCCGAAACAGCGGCTCTGATTGAGCTTCGCATCCGCACGGCTCTTGAGCATGTCGCCTTTGAGGTTCTCCAGAATCGCTTCGTCGGGCTTGGCGCCGGCGATCAGCCCTTCGACGATCTCCATGGCTTTACCCATGTTTTCGCTCAGTCCGGTGATCTGGATAGAACTCTGGTTGGCCCCGGCGTTCATGTAGAACGAGCAGGCGATGTCGTACATCTCCGATGCGATCTCTTCGGCGGTCATCTTGTCGGTCCCCAGATAGCTCAGGTAGTTGAATGCCAGATTGAGCGCCGGATCGTTCTCCGTACCGGTGTTGAAGACGTAGATCAGCGTGAAGATATCGTTGGTCTCGTTCTTCTTGTAGAGAACGTCGATGCCGGGCTGCGCCTCGAACTGCGACATGTCCTTCTTGTAATCGACGAATACGGGTTCGATCGGCTGCACCTGCGAGGTCTGTATCTCGGAGAGGAATTCGCTCTGTGAGTCGCGGTTGGTCACGATCGGGGTGATCTTCGGGGCGGCGATTTTCTGCTCGTCGGGGTCTTTGCCCTCGCGTTTGTAGATGATGGCGTAACTTTCGGGACCGAGGTATTTGTTGGCCCACTCCACGACGTCCTGCTTGGTGATCTTCGACATGCGGTCGATCCGTGCGACTTCGTCGGCCCAGTCCGCGCCGCTGATGAACGAATAGACATAGAGTATCGCGCGGCTGTCGTTCTCCTCGAACGAGCGCATCAGCTGCATTTTGTAGTTGTTGATGGTCGCTTCGATGAGTTTTTCATCGAAGTCCCCCTCCCGCAGTTTTGCCACCTCCTCCAGAAGCAGGTCGCGGACTTCGTCGAGCGACTGTCCCGTCTTGGGGCGTCCGGCCACGAGGAACGAACTGTAATCGGGCTGCGTCGAGGCGTAGCCGTAGGCCGAGAGCACCTTCTGCTGCTGGTTCAGGTCGAGGTCGATCAGTCCGGCTTGTCCGTTGTAGAGGATCGAACCCACGATGTCGCTGATGTCGGTCGATTTGTCGTTCGCGCCCGGCAGACGCCAGCCCAGCATGACGTTGGCCGCTTCGAGTCCGTAAACCTCCTTCACCACGGGAGTCGTGATCGGCTTTTCGGGCTCGAACTGCAGTTCGGGCAGGTTCGGGTTGGGCTGCATGTCGCCGAAGTACTTTTCGATCGTGGCCACCATTTCGTCGGGTTCGAAATCGCCCGAAACGCATACGGCCATGTTGTTGGGCACGTAGTAGGTCTTGTGGTAGTTTCGGACGTTGGTGATCGACGGATTTTTCAGATGTTCCTGCGTACCCAGCACGGTCTGCGTGCCGTAGGGGTGGTTGGGGAACAGCGCGGCGTCCATCGCTTCCCAGACTTTGCGGCTGTCCTGCGTCAGGGACATGTTCTTCTCCTCGTAAATGGTCTCCAGCTCGGTATGGAAGCCGCGGATCACGGGATTCTTGAAACGGTCGGCTTGGATTTTGGCCCAGTTGTCGATCTGGTTCGAGGGAATGTCCTCGACGTAGACCGTCATGTCCTGCGACGTGAAGGCGTTGGTGCCGTTGGCGCCGATGGCCGACATCAGCTTGTCGTACTCGTTGGGAATGGCGATTTTCGAAGCTTCGTAGCTGATCGAGTCTATGCGGCGGTAGATGGCCGCGCGCTCGGCCTCGTCGGCGGTCTTGCGGTAAACCTCGAAGAGATTTTCGATCTCGTCGAGCATCGGTTTCTCCGCGGCGTAGTCCGAGGTGCCGAACTGCTGCGTGCCTTTGAACATCAGGTGTTCGAAGTAGTGCGCCAGACCCGTGGTCTCCGCGGGGTCGTTCTTGCCGCCGACCTTCACGGCGATATAGGTCTGGATGCGGGGCGCCTCCTTGTTTACGCTCATGTAGACTTTCAGTCCGTTGTCGAGCGTGTAGATGCGGGTGTTCAACGGATCGCCCGCCACCGTTTCGTACTTGTACTTGGAACAAGCCGCGGCCAGCATCGCTGCGATGACTACCGCAAATAGTAGAAACTTTCTCATTATCGATAGGGTTAGAAAAGAGTTGCGAACCAGTCCCGGACGGCGGGGTAGGTGTCGGCCGTCACATGGACGAACATGCCGATCGCCGCCGCGAGTTTGATGCCCGTGCCGACGACGAACGAGAGGAACGAGCCTATGCCGACCAGAAACGCCTTGCCCGCGTCGCGGCGGTCGTTGAGCAGCTCGCCGAGTACGGCGCCGAAGAAGGGGCCGAGGATGATGCCGACGGGCGGAAAGAAGAAGAATCCGGCGAAGACGCCGACCGTGGCGCCGATGGCGCCCGAACGGGAGCCTCCGAAGCGGCGGGTCATCCACGCCGGCAGGAAATAGTCGGCGACGCTGACCGCCACGGTAATGGCCAGCCATAGCCAGATGGCCGCCGGCGACATGCTCGAATAGGAGGTGAAGTAGGCGCAGAGAAGTCCTGCGTAACTGAGTACTACGCCGGGCAGGGCGGGGACGATACAGCCGACGATGCCGACGATCGAGAGCAGAAATGCTGCGACGGAGAGTGCTATGTCCATAATATTCAGCAGTGGAAAAAATATCCGTTATTTAACAAAGGTAAGCATTTATAGCAAAAAATCTCCCTGAAACGGGAGATTTTACTTTACTTATGACGGTTTACCGCCTTGCAGGACGGTGAAGCCGTTATTTCACGAGCCGGTTCGTCGCCGTGTCGGGGAATACGATCCACGGCTTGAACTGTTTGGCGTCTTCGAAATCCATCAGCGCATAGGATGCGATGATGATGACGTCGCCGACCTGTACCTTCCGGGCCGCGGCGCCGTTGAGGCAGATGCAGCCGCTTCCGCGTTCTCCCTTGATGACGTAGGTCTCGAAACGCTCTCCGTTGTCGATGTCCATAATCTGGACCTTTTCGCCCTCGATGATGTTGGCCGCCTCCAAAAGCGCCTCGTCGATGGTGATGCTGCCCACATAATGCAGATCGGCCTGCGTGACCGTTACGCGGTGGATCTTGGATTTGATGACTTCAATCTGGAATTTCATTATCGGATACGGATGTTGTCGATTAAACGAATGTCTCCCGCCTGCACGGCGATACAGCCCTGAATACGCTCGGCGTCGCTCCATGCGGCGACTTCCTGCATCGTCCGCGCATCGACGGACTGGTAGTAGATGACCTTCAGCAGCGGATTGCGCTCCACCTCGGCCGTGACCCACGCCTTCAGCGCTTCGGGCGCCAGTTCCTGCGACTTTTCGGCGGCAGCGCGCAGGGCGGCGTAGATCTGCGGGGCTGCGGCGCGGTGCTCCGCGTCGAGCAGCGCGTTGCGCGACGAGAGGGCCAGCCCGTCTTCGCCGCGGACGATCTCGCATTCGACGATCTCGACCGGAAGCGACAACTGGTCCACCATCGCCTTGACGACGGCGATCTGCTGGAAATCTTTTTCCCCGAAGTAGGCGCGCGCCGGGCGTACGATGTCGAACAGCCGGCTGACGACCTGCGCCACGCCGTTGAAGTGACCGGGGCGTGTGGCGCCCTCCATCACCTTGTCGATCTGTCCGAAGTCGAACTGACGGCCGTCCGGTTCCGGGTATATCTCCTCGACCGAAGGCATCAGCACGAAATCCGCGCCGGCCCGTTCCAGCAGACGCGCATCGGCCTCCGGGGTGCGGGGATAATGTCTCAGGTCGTTTTTGTCGTTGAATTGGGTGGGATTGACGAAGACGCTCACCACGACGGTGGCGTTCTCCCGGCGGGCGCGCTCGACCAGCGAGCGATGTCCCGCATGCAGGGCGCCCATCGTCGGGACGAACCCGATTCCGGACTGCTCCGCAGTCTCCAGCTCCGCGCGGAGCTCTTTGACGCTTGTGAATATTTTCATCTCTTCTGAAACGAACTTGCGGGGCAAAGGTATGAATTCCCGCAAACATAACGAAGAAAAAACGGAAAAAAAGCGCCGGACACTCCGGCGGCGGCCTTTCCCCGGCCGGAAACGCTTCTGCGGGGCGTTTTGCCGCTTTCGGTCGGGCTGCTGCCGCGCTGCGGACAAGCCGTTCGTGCGAAAAGATGTGGAATTCGTTGAATATATTTCGGGGAATGGCAAAAAGCGACTATATTTACAGATATTTAGACCCAAGCGGGAATGCCCGTCGCCCGCATCGGCAGATGCGGGAGTCCGGGGGCCTCCGTTTCCGCAATACACTGATAACCGCTCTCTTCGGGGCCGGAGACGATTTTTAATTGACTATGAAGAAAATCTTACTGTGTCTGCTTGCCCTTGCGGCCGGTCTGACCGCTTTCGGACAGAACGAAAGCTCGTTCGGCGTTCGTGCCGGTCTCAACGTGGCGAATCTCCATCTCAGCGCAGGGGGCCTGAGCGCGTCGCTGGACTCGCGCGCCTCCTATCATGTGGGCTTTGCCTATCAGCAGCCCGTGCTGCGGGTGCTTCCCCTCTATTTCGAAACGGGACTTTACCTCTCCGGACGCGGGGCGTCGGTGACGGCGGGCGATCTGGATTTGGGCGTGGAAGGAAAGGCCAAATTCAATATGTTATACCTGCAGGTTCCGGCTGTGGTGAGCTGGCACTTCAATATTAAAAGCGTCTCGATCCAGCCAGCCGCCGGCGTCTATTACGGTTTCGGCATCCACGGCAAGCTCAAGGGCGACGCCGCGAAAGTCGATCTGTTCAAGGAGATTTCAGTGCCCGTCGAGGACGGCTCCGTCGAAGGCCAAATGTTCAAGCGTTCCGATTTCGGACTGCGCTTCGGCGTAGGGGTTACCGTCATGAAGCATTACTATGCGGGCGTCGGCTACGATCTCGGCCTGCTCAATATCTCCAAGGATTCGGGCGAGGGTAAGATAAAGAACGGCAGCTTCTTCATTTCGCTGGGTTACAACTTTTAACCCCGCTGCCTGAATGAACGGTGCGCATGTCCTTCGGGATGTGCGCATCTTTCGTATTGTTTTGTCCGTTTTTTGCTATCTTTGCCGAAGCGAAACCCCGGCTTGGACGGACGGTGTCCCGGCAGGGCCGGTTTGCGGCTCTGCATTCGGCTTGCGCTGTCCTTGCACGGCAGGCGCTTTCCGGCGGAATCCGGTTCCGGCCGTTTGCCGGGAGCGTGCCGCTTTTGGCGAGAAATTCCAAACCCGAACGATATGAAAAATTTATTGACGTTTGCATCTATGACTGTTACCGCTCTCGCACTGACCTCGTGCGGCGGGGCTTCCCGAAGCGAAACCCCGTGGATCGTCGACCGTTTCGACGACATCAAGGTCATCCGTTACGAAGTCCCCGGCTTCGAGCAGCTTCCGCTGGAGGAGAAGGAGCTGATCTATTATCTGGCCGAAGCGACCAAGTGCGGCCGCGACATCCTGTTCGACCAGAATTTCAAATACAACCTTGCCGTGCGCCGCACGCTCGAAACGGTGTATGAGAATTACGAGGGCGACCGCACGACGGCCGAGTGGAAGGCGTTGGAGAAATACCTGAAAAAGGTCTGGTTCGCCAACGGCATCCATCACCACTATTCGAACGACAAGTTCGTGCCCGAATTCACCGAAGGTTACCTGCTCGACGTGATCGAGACCATTCCCGAAGAGAAGTTCGGCGAGCTGAACCCGCTGCGCGGCGAGGTCTGCAAAGCCATTTTCGACGCTTCGCTCTACAAGACGCGCCTGAACCAGACCGCCGGCGAGGACCTGATCGCCACTTCGTCGAACAACTATTACGAGGGTGTGACGCAGGCCGAAGTCGAGAAGTTCTACGCCGACATGGCGGACCCCCACGATCCCGAACCGATCTCCTACGGCCTGAATTCCAAGCTGGTCAAAGAGGACGGGGTGGTCCGGGAGCGCGTCTGGAAGATAGGCGGCATGTATTCGCCCGCCATCGAGAAGATCGTCTACTGGCTCGAAAAGGCGCAGGCCGTGGCGGCCGAGCCGCAGAAGAGCAATATCGCCGCGCTCATCAGCTATTACAAGACGGGCGATTTGCGCGAATTCGACCGCTATAACATCGGCTGGGTGAAGGATACCGTGTCGAATGTCGATTTCGTGAACGGCTTTATCGAGGATTACGGCGATCCGCTGGGACGCAAGGCGTCGTGGGAAGGCATCGTCGATTTCATGGACAAGGAGGCCTGCCACCGCACCGAGGTCATTTCGGAGAACGCGCAGTGGTTCGAGGACCATTCGCCCGTCGATCCCCGCTATCGCAAGGAGAAGGTGAAGGGCGTTTCGGCCAAGGTCATTACGGTGGCGATGCTCGGCGGCGACTGCTATCCCGCCACGCCGATCGGCATCAACCTGCCCAACGCCGACTGGATCCGCAAGGAATACGGCTCTAAGTCGGTGACCATCGACAACATCACCTATGCCTACGACATGGCCGCCCATGGCAACGGCTTCAACGAGGAGTTCGTGCTGCGTGCCGACGACCGTGCGGTGATGGACAAGTACGGCAAGCTGGCCGACGACCTGCACACCGACCTGCACGAGTGTCTGGGCCACGGTTCGGGCCAGCTGGCTCCGGGCGTCAAGGGCGGCGAGCTGAAAAGCTACAGCTCGACGCTCGAAGAGACGCGCGCCGACCTGTTCGGTCTCTACTATCTGGGCGATCCCAAAATGGTCGAGCTGGGGCTGGTGCCCTCGTTCGACGTGGCGAAGGCCGGGTATGCGAAATATATCCTGAACGGCATGATGACCCAGCTGGCGCGCATCGAGCCGGGCAAGAACGTCGAGGAGTCGCACATGCGCAACCGCAAACTGATCTGCGAGTGGTGCTACGAGCGCGGCAAGGCCGACAACGTGATCGAAATGGTCAGGGAGAACGGCAAGACCTACGTCGTGGTCAATGACTACGAGAAGCTGCGCGGACTGTTCGGCGACATGCTCCGCGAGATACAGCGCATCAAGTCCGAAGGCGACTACGAGGCGGGCCGGGCGCTTGTCGAGCGGTATGCCGTACAGGTCGATCCCGAACTGCACAAGGAGGTGCGCGACCGCTATTATGCGCTCAGCATCGAGCCTTACGGCGGTTTCGTGAATCCCGAATTCGAACTCGTGGAGAAGGACGGCAAAATCGTGGACGTCAAGATCAGCTATCCGGCCGACTACGTGAAACAGATGCTCGGTTATTCGAAGAATTATTCGTTCCTGCCCAATATCAACTGACGGTAGTCTCCGTTACGAAAAGATGCGCTCCTGCGAGGGGCGCATCTTTTGTTTTTCAGTGTGTCGTCATCATTGGTTCCGGGTCTCGTCGCCGCCGTCGATGGCGAATGTCGAAACGATCACCATTTTCTCGTCCACGTTGTTGGGGTTCGAGACGATGATGCCGTATTCGCCTTCGGGCTGCTCCCCGAACGTCAGGCGGTAGGAGCTTTCCCCGTATTTCTCGGCCGAGAAGGGGAGGTATTCCATGGTGTTGGATTGGACAGCGAAGGACCCGACGGCCGAAATCACCGCTGAACGGTTCTTCTTCGTGCTTTTCATCCGGAAGATGCGCACGATCGACATCGGGTCGGCTTTGTTGTCCTTGGCGCGGACGATGAGGGCGAACGGCTCTCCTGTTTTGAACCGTATTCCGGCCCTGCCGCCTTCGATTACTATTTTTGTCTTGGATTTGCTGGCTGCGAATCCGGCAATGTATACGCCGCCGCCGGTTCGCATCTGAACGTTGTGTTTTTCGAGTTTTGCGGACGATCCGTCGGAATATATTCCGACGACCTCACCCTCGAAATCGGGTTCGAGGGTTTGTGCCGTTACGGCGTTACCCCCCCCCACGTCATGGCCGCAACGGCCATCAGGAATAGGATTTTTTTCATCGTTATATAAATTTGGATTGTACCGCGCAAAATGCACGGCAGACAAAAATAATAATTTTCCGCAAACTGCACAACAGCCTTTCCCGCTTTTTGACCCCGCCGTATACGCCGCGAGACGCACCCGTGGGATGCGTCTCGCACTTTTCCGGTCTTTCGGATTTACTCCTCGACCTCTTCGAACTGGTCTTTGCCTACGCCGCAGACGGGGCAGACCCAATCGTCGGGAATATCCTCGAACGACGTTCCGGGGGCGATGCCTCCGTCGGGATCGCCGACTGCGGGATCGTAAATCCATTCGCATACGATGCAACGGTACTTTTTCATCTTCTCTGTCTTTTTAAGTGAATAAAAAATGTGTTGATTTCGGTATAATGCAGTTAATTGCGTATTCTCTCCTTTTCGGGCCGTTTTTCCGGTCCGGCATTCCGTCGCTTCCGCAAATCGGATGCCGTCTTATGTCGCCTGCGTTTCTCAGGTCGTCTGCGTCTCCTTTGCGGTCTGCGCTTCCTCCCGTTCCTCCTCCTCTTCTTCCGCAGCTTCTTCGGTCAGCCGGTTGCCGCCCGGCGGCATGAGTTCGGCGATCAGACAATCCGCGTCGGAGCACGACACGTAGAGCCGCTCCTCGTATATGTCGGTGATCTCCACGAAGTTCTTCCACTCCGAAGCGTACAGACGTACGCGTTCGAACCGGCGCAGGTCCAGAAAATGGCCGTAGTAACCGAAGAATCCGCAGCCGCCGAAGAGCGGAAAGAACCATTTCATCCGCTTGGGATCGACGCGGCGTACCGAGGCGATCTCCCCGCGCTTTATCTCGGTGATGTCCAGCAGACAGCGCACCTCGACCTTTTCGTCCGTAACCACGATGTAGCGGGGAATCGACAGCGACATCAGGGCGATGAGCGCCACGATGAACGACGTGAACCAGGCCGAGAGATAACCTCCCTCGTAGAGGTGGTACAGCAGGCCGCCCAGCAGTCCGAAGACCACCAGATAGATCAGCGTCCAGTAGATCGTGCGGCGGCTGAAGCGGTATTTATATATTTTCTCCATCCGTTTCGTGCGTTTCTTCGCGGTCAGCCAGCAATGCTTCGGCGATGACCGTATCTTCGGGAGTCGTGATCTTCAGGTTCGCCCGTTCGCCTTCGCAGAGAAATACAGCTTCCCCGGACAGTTCGACTACCGAAGCGTCGTCGGTGAATTCGGGCCGGGATTCCGTTTCGTAGGCGCGGCGCAGCAGCTCGGCGCGGAATACCTGCGGCGTCTGGACGATGCGCAGGCGGCGGCGGTCGATGATCTGCGAAGCCGCGCCGTCCGTTTCGCGGAACGAATCCACAGGCTCGACGACCGGAATCGCCGTGCCGTGTTCCGCGGCGGCCGCGACCGTGCGCCGGATCAGCTCCTGCGACCCCAGCGGCCGCACGCCGTCCTGCACGGCGATCAGCTCCGGATCGCGTTTCAGGGCCGCCAATCCGTTTTTCACCGAGTGGAACCGCTCCCGTCCCCCTTCGGCGACCGTGTGCGGCGCCACTTCGAAACGCGCCGACAGATTGTGCCAGAAGCCGGTGTGTTCGGCGGGCAGTACGACGACGATTTCCGCTCCGGGAAGCGCCGCGGCGAAGTTGTTGATCGTGCGCGCCAGTATGGGCATGCCCCCCAGCAGCATGAACTGCTTGGGACGCGCCCCTCCCATGCGGCTTCCGCCGCCGCCCGCTACGATGATGACTCCAGTTTGTCGTTCCATATCAGTTTCTTTCCAAAACCGAGCGTATTGTCGGTCAGTTTCATATAATCGGGCCTTATCGCCCAGAGCGTCAGCTCGGCCAGCGCCGCGTAGGGAAACCGTTTGAGGTATGCCCGTCTGGCCGTTTCGTCGGCCCGCGCTGCCGTGCCGCACAGCTGCAATCCCTGCACCCGGCCCACGATTTTCGTTTCGAGGACCACCGATGCCGCGATACGCGGATTGCGCTCCATTTCCTGCGCATGGCGCGTTGCGGGGTCCGATGTGAATACGAGCAGGTTTCGCTCCTTGTCGTAACAGTAGAACGCATTCGAGCAGTAGGGGACCCCTTCCGCGACGGTGGCCAGCGTCAGTACATGGTGCCGCCGGAGAAAACGCACGAAACGTTCGTTTATTGCTTCGCCGCAGCCGCTCGTTTTTGCCGTCCCGGATTCCGCGCTTCCGGGCGTTTCCGCAACCGGGGTGTTCCTTTCCGCAGCCGAGACGCTTCCTTCCGCAACGGCAGCGTTCTCTTCCGCAGCCGGCGTGTTCCCCTTTGTAGTCGGGGCGCTCCCTTCTGCAGCCGCTGCGTGCACCTTTGTAGCCGGGGAGTTGCTTTCCGCAGCCGGGACGCTCCCTTTCTCAGCCGGGACTTCTTCCGTTTTCGTTTCCGGAGCCTTGTGTTCCGTCCCCGGTTTTTCCGTCTCCCGCCTCTCTACCGCTTTTGTTGCGACCGCCGGCTGCACCTTTTTCCCGTCCGTTTCCGCTGCCGCCATATGTGTTATTTCGCTGCCGAGGTTTCGCCTGCCGAGGTTTCGCCTGCCGAGGTTTCGCCTGCCGGGGCGGAAGCCGCCGGAGCCTGCGGAATTACGAGCGAATCC
>ERZ1673730.433-NODE-433-length-54457-cov-7.514411_pt1 | contig 54457 bp, 66 predicted proteins | sample MGYA00580200_ERZ1673730 | MGnify/ENA primary metagenome ERZ1673730 (study PRJEB41218, sample SAMN15661761) | gut metagenome | host: Homo sapiens | place: Canada: London | collected 2015-08-20/2019-03-30 | study: EMG produced TPA metagenomics assembly of...
GGCAATCATGGCGGAGGGCAGGAAAAACAGCAGATTGATACCCCGTGCGGCGGTCTGGGGCATTTCCAGCACCAGCGTCAGCCACAGGATCAGCAGACTTCCGCCGCCGACCCCCAGCCCGGTGAGAAATCCCAGCACGGTGCCGACGATCAGCGCAACAGGCAGGCTTTCTAGTAACATAAATACCGGTATCCTCCCCACAAAATCAGAATGCCCAGCCCTCGGTGGAGCCATTTGACCGGGATTTTCCGCCCCCACATGCCCGCCGCCCAGCCCCCGGCGGCACTGCCGAACAGGTATGGAAGGGCGTCCTGCCATGGAACCGTCCCCACGGCGGCGGAGACTGCCAGCGTCACCAGACAGATGGGCAGAATGATGGTGATGGAGGAGGGGAACACCTCGGATTCCTCCAGCGGCGTCAGAAGGGTCAGCAGGGGAACCAGCACCATGCCCCCGCCCGCACCGAACAGTCCGGCCACGGCGCCCGCCGCCAGACCGGAAAGCGCCATGCCCAGCCAGCTTTTCTTTTTCATAGCGAACACCACCCCTTGGAAGTTTTTCCATGGCGTGCGGTTTTATGCAGCTTCCGGAGAATGTGCGCTGGAGCGGCGAAAAAATGCCAATTTATAGTAGAAAAATTCATATCTTTCTGTTAGAATGATTTCAAGAGGTGAGATGAATGGCAACTGTTTTTGATTATCTGAAATGGCGCGGCGACCTGTCCTTCTCCCAGGATCCCCTGAATCCGGTGGACGGGCTGATTTTCAGCGTCCTTTCGTACATCCCCTTTGTGGGTCAGGCGGCGGAGACGCCCAATGAGCCGATCGCGCTGCGGGATGCCGCGGCGGATTTCCTGTCGCTGGACGACTATGAAAGCCGCGTCCGGGCAAAAAACGACGCGATGATGCTCCGCGCTGCCGCCGAGACGGCGCGGTTCGGCGGGTGCAAAATGGTGCTGTACCGGGATCAGTTTGCCCCGGAGGAGGAGACACAGTTTGCGGCCATGACATTTCTGCTTCCCGACGACACGGCCTTCGTGGCCTTCCGGGGAACAGACCGGTCGCTGGTGGGCTGGAAGGAAGATTTCAACATGGCCTTTCAGGAGGCCGTCCCCGCCCAGCTGCTGGCGCAGGGCTATGTCCGGGAGGTGGCGGCGGAATACGTAATGCCGCTGCGCCTGGGCGGCCACTCCAAGGGCGGGAATCTGGCGGTTTTTGCCGCCGCAAGAAGCACGCCGGACATTCAGCAGCGGATTTTGGAGGTTTACAACAATGACGGCCCCGGCTTCACCGATTATCTCATGGGCGACCCCGGATATCTCGCCATGGTTCCGCGGATCAAGACCTACGTGCCCCAGTCCTCAGTGATCGGGATGCTGCTGGAGCATGAGGAACCCTACACCATTATCAAGAGCAATCAGGTGAGCGTATTGCAGCACGACCCATACTCGTGGGAAGTCATGGGGCCGAACTTTGTGCCGATGCAGTCCATCACGGCGGATTCCCAGTTCGTGAACCAGACCATCAAGGCATGGATCGCCTCCATGGACACACAGGAGCGCAACCGTCTGGTGGACGCGCTGTTCGGGCTGCTGGGCTCGGGTGGCATCGACAAGGCGCTGGACATTTTCCATCCCCGGAACATCCGCACCTATATCAAGACGCTGGGCAACGACCCGGAGACCCGTCAGATTCTCTCCGCCGAATTCCAGAATCTGATGGAAGCGGCGAAGCGGACCCGGATGCAGCCGGGGGACGCAAAGACGCTCCCGGAGGGAAAATAAGGGAAATATTGCGGTTACAAAATCCGCCTTGGGCAAAAAACCAAGGCGGATTTTGTTATGCTTCGCCAATGAGAACAGGGTAAAGCGCGGCGAGGACTGTTCAATTCGCCAAAAGTACCGAAAAATGAAAAATAACACTTTACAACTTTAGCGTGATGAAGTATAATGCAGCCATCAGACATCAACCAGATGCCAATTCAGAAAGGAAGAAAAGAATATGAAAAAGAGCATTGCATGGATTTTGACCGTTATCATGATGCTGGCGCTTCTGACCGGCTGCGGCAGCAAATCCGCGAAATCCGACACGGAGTACGTCAAGAAGAACGGAAAGCTTATCGTCGGTATTACCGACTACGAGCCGATGGACTACAAGGACGAGAACGGCGAGTGGACCGGCTTCGACGCCGAGTTTGCCCGGATGTTCGCCAAGGAGCTGGGCGTGGACTGCGAGTTCTTCGTCATCGCCGACTGGGGTCAGAAGTTCTTCGAGCTGGATTCCAAGAACATCGACGCCATCTGGAACGGCATGACCATCACCGACGAGGTGACCCTGAACACCAACTGCTCCAACCCCTACGTGGTCAACGCCCAGGTGGTCATCATGAAGGCCGACGTGGTTGGCAATTACACAAGCACCGACAGCCTGAAAGACCTGACATTCGCCGTGGAGAGCGGCTCCGCAGGTGAGGACGCGGTCAAGGATCTGGGCATCACCGATTACGTGGCGGTGCAGGATCAGACCAAGGCCGTCATGGAGGTTTCCGCCGGTACTGCCGACGCCTGCGTCGTGGACATCACGCTGGCCAACGCCATGACCGGTGAAGGCACCAACTACGATGACCTCGCTTCCGGCATCAGCCTCAGCTCTGAGGAGTATGGCGTAGGCTTCCGCAAGGAGTCCGACCTGACCGACGCCTTCAACAAGTTTATGGAAAAGTGCCTCGCCGACGGTTCCCTTCAGGCGCTGGCCGATAAGTACAGCCTGACGCTGGTCGGCTGATAGAATCCAATTAAAGTAAAAAAACAGGCGCCGGTGGCATCACCGGCGCCCGTTGGAGAGAGGTAACCATTATGTTCCTTCCGGTGACAATGGAGCTGCTCAGGGGCTTCTGGGAAACCGTAAAAATCTTTTTTTTGACGCTGGCATTCTCCCTGCCGCTGGGACTGGTGGTGGCCTTCGGCTCCATGAGCCGGTTCCGCCCGCTGAAACGGCTGACACAGGGGTTCGTCTGGGTCATTCGCGGCACGCCGCTGATGCTCCAGCTGATCGCGATTTTCTACGGCCCCGGTCTGCTGTTCGGCATTCACGGGCTGGGACGGTTTGATGCCGTCGTCGTGGCTTTCGTCATCAATTATGCCTGCTATTTTTCGGAAATCTACCGCGGCGGCATCGAGAGTATTCCTCAGGGGCAGTATGAAGCCGGGCAGGTGCTGGGTATGACCAAAAGCCAGATTTTCTTCAAGGTCGTGCTTTTGCAGGTAATCAAGCGCATTGTCACGCCCATGGGAAACGAGTTTATTACGCTGGTGAAGGATACCGCCCTGTCGCGGATCATTGGTATTTACGAGATCATCTATGCAGGTGAGTCCTACATTAAAAAGGGGTTGTTCTGGCCTCTGTTCTACACCGCGGCGTTCTATCTGGTGTTCAACGGCGTCCTGACGGTGCTGTTTGCGAAGCTGGAAAAGAAACTGAACTATTTCAGGGGTTGAGAGTATGCCGATTCTGGAAGTAAAAAATATCAAAAAAGGCTTCGGCGACACCGATGTGCTCAAGGGTGTCAGCTTTTCCATGGAGCGGGGGCAGGTGCTAGCCATCATCGGCTCCTCGGGAAGCGGAAAAACCACGCTGCTGCGGTGCCTGAATTTTCTGGAGACCCCGGACGAGGGGGAGATCTGGGTAAACGGAAAGCTGCTGACGGGGGAGAACCTGTCTGACGATCAGATTCGTCAGAACAGGCTCCATTTTGGACTGGTTTTCCAGAATTTCAACCTGTTTCCCCAATATACGGCGCTGGAAAATATCATGCTTGCGCCAAGCCTCCTGAAAAAGGGGACCCCGGCGCAGATTCGGGAGACTGCCATGTCCCTGCTGGGCCGGGTGGGACTGTCTCACAAGGCGGATTCTTACCCCTACCAGCTGTCCGGCGGTCAGCAGCAGCGGGTCGCCATTGCCCGTGCGCTGGCCTTGCAGCCGGAGGTGCTGTGCTTTGACGAGCCGACCAGCGCTCTCGACCCGGAGCTGACGGGCGAGGTATTGAAGGTCATCCGGAGTCTGAAGGGCAGGGACAACACCATGGTGGTAGTGACCCACGAAATGGAGTTCGCCCGTTCCGTGGCGGACGTGGTGATCTACATGGCCGACGGCGTGATCGAGGAATTCGGCACGCCGGAGGAGGTTTTCGGCAATCCCAGAAGCGAAAAAACCCGGAATTTCCTGCAAGGCGCCCAGAACGCCCGGGACGGTCTGGCATAGATGTACAGGTTCATTAAAATTTCTTCCTACCATATATAAGAAGACACGCCCTGCCAGCACGGCAGAGCGTGTCTTTTCGTCGTATGGTAAAGAACCGGATAGCAGATTATAGAACTTTTTCGCCCATGGTTTCTTCGCAAATCCTGATAGTATCATTTAACAATGTAATAGCCAATTCATTACATAACCTTTTTGACAACAGATTATATAAAAAATCCACCGTAATTCCATCAAAATTACGGTGGATTTGTGTCGTATGGTGGAGCCCGCGCAGTGGTACTCGAACTCCGGAGATCTTCGTGCTGCGGGACTATATCGTTCTAAAAATTGCAGTATAAAGCAAAAGAGCCCCGGCAGGTGCCGGGGCTCTCGCTTATTCCATATACACGCCGGCCGCAGTGATCGCGCAGCCGGCAGCGCCATCATGCCACGCCCAGGATCTTCTCGACCCTGTTCAGGATGTCCTCGGGATCCAGGCCGGAGCCCTTCACCTTGCCAGCGATCTCCTCAGCCAGCACGTCTGCGGGGTCCGGGTCGGGAGGCTTTGACGCCACGCCCAGGATGGTGCAGTAGTTCGGGTTCTCCAGATAGATCCAGCCGGCGCCGCTTTTCAGCTTGCCCCAGCCGTCCTGCACCTCGGTGATGGTGAAGACGCCCTTGCCGGTCTGACCCTTGACCGCGTAGCTCATGCCGGGGCCTTTGCGGTAGTTCAGATCCGGAACGATGACGCGGACAGTGAAGGGAGTCTCAGGGAAGCCCTGGACGGCCTCCGGGGCCGCTTCCGGCGCCTGGGTAGTGCCGGAGCCCAGGATCGCGTTGACGGCCGCAGCGATGGCGCCGTGGCGCTCGTAGAGATACTGGCCCGGGCAGGCCTTGTTGGCGTAGTCGCGGTGGACGGTCATGTTGCAGCCGTTGACGTGGTTCACGCGGTCGGCCTTGTTGGTAGACCAGACCAGCTGCTTGATGCCGTTGCGCTGGCAGATGTCGGCCACCAGCTTGATCAGGGCGCTGTACGCTGCATCGGTGACAGCGTAGGGGTGCTCGGTGTCGCTGGCGACCTCGATGGTGATGGCGCGGTTGTCGTTCTCACGGCTGGAAGTGCACCAGGAGCGATCCTTCTCGTCGACGGACAGACCGATGCTGCCGTCTTTGCCGACGATGTAGTTGGCGCTGCACTCTCTGTCAGTGGTGGCAAAATAGTCGCAGCCCTGCTTGGCCGTCCACTGGCCCACGATGCAGTGGATCGTGATGGTGTCAATGGCGTGATCGCGAGGGCTGGTCTTGTTCTTGGTGATGTTGGTATAAGTCACCAGAGGGCTGTTGCTCATGGTGCTGACCTCCTTCTCTGTGGTGTAGGCGTCGTAGAAGGCCCGGCCGTAGCTGGCCCGCTTAGCCTTGACGGCGCCGCTCATGTCGGCCGGGCGCTCGTACTTGGTCAGCACGATGTCCGACGCTTCTTTTACGGTCCGGGCTGTTCGGAGCACCTGGAACACGGCGACGTAGCCCTTCAGCTCCTGGTACATGAAGTCGAGCTGCATGATCAGGTCGCCGATGGACGCGCCGGTCTTCTTCGCATAGTTGAGCATGGCCTCCTTGCGGCTCCAGTATGTCCACTGTGCGAGGCCGTAGCCAGCCCCGTCTCGGACGAAGTTGGCGTAGGCGCCGGAGTCCACGGCCGCCGTGTAGCTGGCGTCCGTGAAGCCCAGGCGCTTCTCGTAGGTGTTCTGGAGGTTCTGCGGATTGAGCCCGCTCTCGGCGTATAGGTTGCCCATGAGCCCCGCCACACCGGCGGGGCTCATTCCTTTGACGATGAAGTAGTTCCAGATGGTCTTCTCAGTGGAGGACCCTGTCACCTTCACGGCTTACTCTCCGGCAGCGCCGGAGTCCTCGCCGGAAGCATTGCTGGCGTCTGCCAGGCCTTCGCCGATGACGTAGCCGATGACAGTCGCGCCGGCCATGATCAGGCCAGTGACCTGAGTGGCAGTCGCTTCAGCGCCGCCCAGGGCGACGATAAGCATGGAGACGAAAGAAGCCACACTGAGCCAGAACTTGCGGCTCGTGAGCTTGCGGATCCAGTCGATCTTTTTCATGGGTTTATTCCTCCTTGTTTTTGTGCAGCGGAAGGCGTTCCACCTCCGCCATGACTTTCTTGGCCGTACCATTCCCGCCGAGCGCCAGATAGGGCTCGTAGAGATAGTCGTGCAGGTTTTCGTATTCGTCCTGAGTGATGTAGCCCCGCTCGACGTAGCAGCTTCCCAGGTAAACGATCCGATCATGGCCGAGGCCGAGCAGCATCGCGCTCTGGCGCTTGGTGGCCTCGTCGCGCTGCTTGTCCTCCTCGGTCTGGCCGTCTTTTTTCTTATCACGGCGCTGGAGCAGGTAGAGGATGATGGAGCATCCTCCGGACCCGGTCAGACCTGCGATCAGCGCGATGATAATGCTGGAAACTTCTGGCGACATCGACGTGCTCCTCCTTTACTTAGTGAGAAGCGACGCCATAGTCCTCCATGGGCTCGCCGTTCTCGTCCAGGCCGAGGGCGTTGAGGTCTGCGATCACGGCCTCCCTGAACTTGGCGGGCACCTGGTCAATGGTTCTGCGTCCTGCGATGATTAAAGCGACATACAAATCTACCATGTTGTACCTCCATAAAATTCGTAAAATAAAGTTGATGATCATGGCTTATTCCCCGAGGGGATCGCCATTAGTGTCAAAGCCGAGCGCCTTCAGACGCTCGACCACTTCCGACTTCATGCCTGCCGGCACGGAGTCAATGGTGCGTCGTTTGTTGATGATCAGCCTGGTGTAGAGCTCTACCATGACGTCCTCCTTTCTACGCCAGCGAAGCGATCAGATCGTAGAGATCCGCGAGGGCCTCCATGATGATCAGCTGGCTGTCGTCGGTTGCGGTCGTTTGCAGTTTCTCCATGATCTGCTGCTGACCGGCGTTTTCTGTCTCTGCCTTGTACTGAGCGTACTCCTCCCGGGTGAGGATGGCCTCGTCGTACTGCCAGAGCTGGATGGGCTCCCCCGTGGTAGCGTTGGCCTCGGTGACGGTGGTGATATTACGACGCAGATACACCTTGTCCGGGCTCGACGTGAGATCGAGCTCCTCCGGGCGCGTCTGCTGGGAGCCCCTGACGGTTTTGTAGGTCAATTCCATTGTTTAGCCTCCTTTGATGGTTGCTGATTATTTTCTTTAGCCTCTTGATATTCACATACGGCTTGACCCACTCCAGATACATCGCGTAGGTGTTGGTGTGGTCAATCCAGCCCATATATGAGAGCATCCCGGCAGCCTCCACCCAGTTGATCCGGTGAGCTGCTCCGATCCGGGCTGCTTTGCGTGTGGCACTGATCATAATTGATTTACGGAGGACGGTCCGGTCTCGATGGAACTCGAAGCCCATAAAATCCAGAGCCCTCCCGTGGGTCATTCTGACCGTTTCCGCTTTGGCGCCGTACTTCTCCAGGTACTCGTCCATGACGGCCTCGTTCCTGGCGTTGGCTTTGAGGAAGATCTTCCGGCGGCCCTTGTACATTTTCAGCTGATGCTTCACCGGCAGCGCGTCATGAAGGGCGTACAGATCGCCCAGCTTTTCGCACTCGATGGCGTACTCGGTCGTGACGTATTCCATCCGGAACACTTGCCAGTTCTTCTTCATTTCCAGGCGGAAGTTGTTCCACAAATAGAAGTCGATGGCCTCCATGGCGGCGTGGATGGTCTTCTTGTTGGATCCGAAGATCACGATGTCATCCATGTACCGCGCCATGTGGGAGACGTGCAGCTCCTCCATGATGAAATGGTCGAGCGGCTGCAATAGGAAGTTGCTGAACCACTGGCTCGTGTAGAAGCCCAGCGGGAGCCCTTCCTCCACGCCCTCGATGATCAGATCGCAGAGGTCGCGGATCTTCCCCGGCCGTATTTTCTTATGGATCCAGGCCTTCAGCAGCTCGTGGTCGACACTCTGGAAGAAGTGCCGGATGTCCAGCTTGCCGATGATCCTGGTATTCTTTTCATCGTGCCGCAGCCACTTCTCGATGTAGCGCTTCCCGTAGTGCGCCCCGCGTCCTGGGATGGAGCCGAGCACGAAGGCGCCCATGCCGTGCATGATGCAGGGATGGAGAGCCTGGACAGCGACGTGGTGCATGATCTGCTCCGGGAAGTAGTCCGGCTTGATGATCTGCCTCTCTTTGTGGGGTCCGTTTTCGTTGATGACGATGGCTTCGTGGTGTCTGGGGTTGTAGCTGCGCTCCTCGATCACGACCTGGAGCGTGGCGATGGTCTCCTCCATCTTGGCCAGCCTGCGCTGGACGTCCTTCCTGGACCTCTTTCTCTTTGATGCGTTAAGCATGGCCATCTCGATGCTTCCGGAGGAAGCTGCGGCCGTGTCGTCAATACGGAAACTTTTCATAGCAAGGTTGTCTTCTTTCTTATCGCCTCACCGGCTGCGGGCCTGCTGCTTACTGGCCGGTGCCTTGTCTTGGCTTTATTTCCACTGCTGGTAGATCTATTTCAAGATCCTGGGGTGTAGGACCCGGGCGGGCTGGTTCATTGGGATGTAGACAAGATAGCGCGGCGCCGATGTTCCAGTTCGTATTGGACACGGCATTGTTCAAATTCAAAGCAAATGCTCCGACTTTCATACCATTGTTGCAGTTGCCACCCACGAGTGAAACAGCAGGACGCCTAAAGCGCCCGCCCGGGCCCCTGGTAATGATCAGTTCACGCCGTTACCGGGGGAGGGCCCCCGGACCCCCCGAGTCCGCGGCTACGCCGCGGACAAAGGCTGTTCACAAGAAAGCGCGGCGCCGACGATCCAGCCCGCACCGGACACGGCAGAGCTCAAATACAAAGCAAACGCCCCGACCCTCATACCATAGCTGCAGCCGCCACCCACGAGCGCGTAGCACGAGGCAGCGAACCAGAAGCCGTCCGCGAAGTATGTGGTCTCGGAGCCGCTCGCGGTCTGAGGGATCAGGCCGTTCGCGGTCATCTTGGCCGCGCTGATATATCCGCCGGAAGTACCGCCGGGCGTGATGCCGGTCGCAGTGTAGCCGGTGCCTGCGGTATTGTAGGGCGGGGTCATTTTTACGAGGATCTGCTTGTTGCCGTCGGTCACGCAGCCCCTGATGCGGTTCCAGATGTCGCCGTAGTAGTTCTCAATGTGGAACACTTTCATGGCCACGTTGCCGCTGGTGCCGTAGAAGGCGCCCTTGTCGGAGATCGTGCCGGTCTTCAGCAGATGGCTGGCCTGAGAGCCGCCGGTGTGGTGGCCGTAGCCAAACACGGCCTGGGTGTTGGTGCTCTTTCCCATCAGGATCAGCAGCATATTGATCATGTTGATCTGCGCCCAGGTCTGGGTGCTCCAGAGCGCGCCGTTGTTCTCAGCATAGGTGATCTCGTTGGTTCCGGTCTGGGTGTTCATCGGGGCGAGCCCCTTCAGGGATCTGACCTTAGAGCTGACCAGGGAGCCCTTGAAGGCGGCCATCCAGATGTAGTCCATGATGGAGCCGTCTGCCCTGGTGTGGGCGTATGCGTGGAAGTCCTCGTCCAGCTGGATGTTGCAGATCTGCACCTTCATGACGTTGCCGCTCTCGGAGGCCTTGATCCAGACGGTGTCAAAGCGGACCATGGCGTTGCCGTCGTAGGCGCTGTTGCTGACGTCAGAGGCAGAGTCGTCCAGCTTCTTCGTGTAGTCGTTGTCGTTCAGCTGGTAGTCAGGAGTGCCGTCGCTCTTTACCATCCAGACGTGGTTGTTCTGGCGGAAGAACACGTCCTCGGTCCAGCTGCCGGGGTCGAAGGCGCCGGTGGACAAATTCACGCGGGCGGGGGTGAAGCCCACGGCCATGTCGGTGTAGGTGACGCAGCTCTCGGGGTCACTGTTGGCCTTGTTGATCTCGAAGCCGTAGAGGATGTAGGCGCGAGGGGTCGCGCTGATGATGTTCTCCTCGTTGAGGTTGTAGACGCCGTGGTCGCTGAACGGGAAGAAGCGCCAGAAGTAGGTCTGGTCGTTCTCCAGGCCAGTGTCCTCGAAGCTGCCGCTCAGGTCGCTGGTGACGATCACCAGGTCGCCGTCGGTGATGCTTGCGGGGGCTTCGCCCAGTTTGCGGCGGATCATAACGCCGCCGGTAGTCTGAAGCACCTGGCCGTCGACCGTAGTCGTGGCCGGAACGCTCCAGACGAGTGTGGCCTTGCCGTCTCCGATCCTGACGCTCTTGCTGGTCAGGTTAGAGGGAGGCAGGCCGGTGATCTGGTTTTTCTTGATGCCTGCCAGCACTTCGTCGACTGTGTACTGGGCACCTGTGAAGTCTGCCATGTGGTTAGTCCTCCTTTATGTTTTGGGTGTAGGACTCCGTGATCGACTTGCTGCCGTTGCCGTCAGTAGTCTCGAACGCGGCGGTCTTCGTGTAGTAGTAGTTGCCGTATGCGGGAGTGATGACCGTGACGATGCTGCTGGTGTTGCCCTCTGCGTCCTTCTGGAAGGTCGTCAGGGCCGTCACCCGGGCGCCCTCGTCGGTCTCCAGGATCCCTTCAGTCTCGCCGGCTGCGTTTTTGGTGATGGTGGTCACTTTGGAGCAGAGGCCGTACTTGTCCAGGAAGATCGTCTCGGTCAGAGCGTCGATCTGGTTCTGGAGCGCTCCGGCCACGTCTCCGGCCAGCTTGTCCTTGATACTCTGGAACCAGAGATCGAAGTCGGACTCGGCGGTCTGCTCGAAGGTTGTCAGCGTGTCCACGATGTCCTGGCACATCTCCAGGTACTGCTCACGGCTCAGCTGGTAGTCGGCCTCGGTCTTGCTGACGAACTCAGTGTAGAACTGGTCGAGCTGGTCGAAGAAGGTGCTGGTGTCCAGATGGTCGATCAGCTGCGTGATGAAGCCGCAGACCGCGCTGTCCAGTCTGGTGTCGGTGATGTTGGCCTGGGTCACTGCTGTCGCGTTGGCGCTCACCAGGACCGTCGCCAGGCCCAGCTCGAAGTAGTCGCCGGCTGCGGGCTGGACGATCTCCGGAGCGGCCGGAGTATTGGCCACGGTGCCGGTCTTGACGACCAGCTCGCAGAGTCTGTCCGCGAAGTTGCAGCGGAGAACGATGCGGTCGATGCGGCTGTACTGTGTCGGGGCCGCAGCCAGGGCCAGCCGGTTCTCGGCGTCATCGTAGGCGAAGGCGCCCTTGATCATGCCGAAGCCGGGCCGGACGGTGACGTTCAGACCTTCCGCAGCTACGACCTGGAAGCAGTCGCTGGGGGACGCCAGGACGCCGTTGCTGACCAGTTTGGAAAAGAGAAGACGGAACAGATCGGAGGTCTCAGCTCGGTCGAAAATGGGCATACCCTCCGAGTCTGTGCCGATGATCTCGCTGTCAAAATATCCGTATCGCATTAGGTTGTTTCCCTCCTTATGATTTTTGTGAGTGAGGTGGACTCGTCATTGCCGAAGGTGATGTTGAGCGTCGCCTTGCTGCCTTCGTAGACCTCCTGGATCTCGGTGATCCGCTTCACGGTCTCGATGCCGACGTCCTGGTTCTGATAGGTGCAGAGATCTCCCAGGTCGAAGTCTTCCATGTAGACGAGGTTGGCGCTGGCGTCGATGTCACTGTTGACGACCTCCACCTGAGCGTATTCGTCCAGCTTCTCCAGGCCGCGCTGCCGGAGCAGGGCGGCGTACTGGGTGTCGGAGTAGGTGCGCTCTGTGCCGCTGCTGTCCTTGTAGGTCTTCTGCAGGTCTCGTGCATCCACGAAGATCTCCCGGCGCTCCTGGGTGGCGTCAGTTCTGGCGTCCACCTCCACGATGACACGATCAGCGTCCTCGCCCTCTCCGGCCACATAGGCGAAGTTGGCGGCATTGCTGGCGTCGCGGTCGTAGACGACATTCTTGACGTTGTAGAACGCATTGGAGAAGGTTGCCGGGCTGTTCACTTCCTGGTCGTCGGTGCGATCCAGGCCAGCCCAGACCTCGAACGTGAGGACGTTCTCCTCGAAGTCGAACACAAGGCGGTGGCTCAGCTCCTGGGTGCGCTCCAGCTCGTACATCTTGTCGCCGATCTGGTCGCCGGTGCTTTGCAGCGTAGTGGACGAGCCCAGACCGGAGAGCGCTCCCAGCTGGATCTGAGGGAAAACACGGTCGCCGTCGCTGGGGCTGATGAAGTACGTCGTCACCAGGGCCCTGCTGATCTCCTCCGGCGTGCCGGTGATATTGGCGGCGGGAACGGTGACGCGGTTGTTGAACAGGGCCTCGCTGAAGTAGCCCTTGCAGTAGGCTGCGCGGGCTCCCTTGCTGGTCTGTGTGTAGTTGACCTCCCGGATGACGCCCAGCTCCTGCCGGTCGTGCCGGAAGATATAGCGGCCCGAGTTCAGCAGCGGGAAGTATTCCACGGCCGTGTGGATCTCGAACACGCCCGGCTCATAGTAGCGCCGGTTCCAGATCAGCGAGCGGTAGATGGAGAACTCGCCGAGCAGCTCGAAGCTGGCGTCTAATACTGAAATTCGCATAATTTACACCCCCAGATATTTGGGCGTGTAGTAGAGGTTGACGTCCAGATTGACGTAGTTCTCGTCGGCTGCGTATTCCAGATAGTTGTCGCCCACATCCAGCTGGAAGGGGTTGCTGGCCCTGTCCACTCGCTGGTAGCAGTTCACGCCGTTGAGCTCGACGACCTGGTGCCGCTCGTTGGTGTCGATGACCAGGACGTCGCCCATCTCCATGTCCACCTTCACCCTCATAAAGTTGGATGTTCCGACCTTGGCAATCTTCGGGTTTTTTACCGGGCCGCGAGTGGCCACGAACTTGATGATCACACCGGTCTGAACGTCGCCGTCGTTGGCCAGAGCCACCTCCTGGCGGAGCGTTCTGTAGGCCATGGCCATGCCGCCCAGGGCGAGCCCTGTGTAGGGCTTAGGCACGCCCAGGACCTTCTGGCGGGTGACTCTCCACGGGAACGCGAACAGGGCGGTGAAGGCTGCCATGTTCTTGCCGAAGTTGTCCGTGTTGAGCATATACGGATCCGGGCAGAGGAGGTCGACCACGATCTTCAGGCGGCTGTTGAGGTTGGCCTGCTCTTTGAAGCTCCAGCCCTCCAGCTCGTACTCGATGTTGCGGCTGACGCCCATGTTGGTGATCAGCGCCTTGCCGGTGTACTTCGGGTTGAAGAACTTGATCACCTTCTGCCGGTTCTCCGCGTTGTTTTTCAGATCCCGGAAGGCCGCCTCGATGTGGATCGGACGGGCCTGGATCTTCTTGCCGTCGACTGTTACGCCGTCGACGAGGGCATTGTCTGACGTGCTCAGGGAGATGCCGGACGACTCCAGTCCGGAGACCTTTGTGATGTCCAGATCGGAGCCGGGCCCCATGGTGAGGGTCCGGCCGTTGCAGGTGAGCACGATCTTCAGGGTTAATTTATTCATTTCACACCTCCGACCAGCTTTCTGACAGCTTCGCGCTGTGCTTTGTTTACCTCGGACGGGCTGGCGACCGGAACGTGGTACTCATTGTTCTGCTCCACGCGGTTGTCGTAGTAGACCGTGGTGCCGACGCCGGCGGTCCTCAGACCCGCAGCGTGAGAAGCCCCGATGGCCATCTGAGAGGTGGAGGCTGCCAGCTCGGCACGCATGGCGCCGACGAGCTCTCCGGCTCTTGCCTTCAGGTTTTGCAGCGTCTCAGGCATGGACTTGTCGATGCCTTCGTCGATGCTGGGCATGATCCAGCGACCGACCTCGTCGCGGAACTCACGAGAAGGCGATCCGATTTTGAGGGCGTTCTTCGCAGCTTGCAGCAGGCTCTGGGCCAGGTCTGCGACTTTATTGGTCAGCCAGGACCATCCTGCGCTGATGCCGTTCCAGAGGCCCTGGACGATGTCAGAGCCGACGGAGACCATGAGGCTCGGCAGTGTACGGACGCCATCGAGGACGGCGTTGACGAGGCCTGTGGCTGCCGCCTGGCCCTTCTGCACGAGCTGGATCGTCCACTGGTTCAGCTTGTTGGCCGTATTAACCAGCCAGACCCAGACCTGCTCGGGGAGCTGCTGCACCCACTGGATGACAGTCTGGACCATGGTGTTCATCGCCGTGCCGGCTGTGGTCGCCATATTGGCGCCCCACTCGCCGATCCGGGCCACCATGTCAGAGCCCCAGGTGGTGATGCTGTCCAGGGTGGACTGGAACAGCTGGCTGACCGCGTCGGGCATGGTCTCCAGACCGTTCAGCAGGCCCTGGATGATGTAGTTGCCCTGCTCCGCCATGACGGTGCTCGGGCTGTTGATACCCAGGAAGCTCTTGATGCCGCCCAGGATGTTGCTGCCCAGCTGGCAGGCTGCGTCCCATACTGCGGACGCGCCAGCGGCCAGGCCGTTGACGATGCCGTTGATGATCTCCGGCACGGCCGCGCCGATGTCAGCGATCAGCTGAGGGACGGCTGCGGTGATCTGACCCCACACTTCCTGAGCGCTTGCCAGGACCTGCGGGCCCGCTGCGATCAGGCCGTTGATGATGGCCGTGATGATCTGGGGCAGTGCGGCCACGATCTGGGGCACGATGACCGGGATGGCCTCGATCAGAGCCAGCAGGAGCGAGATGCCCGCCTGCACGATCTGAGGCGCTGCTGCGACCAGCGTGGAGACTGTGGACTCGATGATCTGAGGCAGCGCTGCGATCAGCGCGTCGATCACGGTCGGGAGCGCGTCCACCAGGGCCAGCAGGAGCGTGATGCCTGCCTGGAGGATCTGAGGGACTGCTGCCACCAGGAAGCTCACCACGGAGTTGATGATCTCCGGCAGTGCTGCGATCAGAACAGGCAGAGCAGCGAGCAGACCATCAGCCAGGCCGATGATCAGCTGGAGCGCACACTCCAGGAGAGCCGGCAGCTGGTCGATCAGCGTGGTCACGGTGTAGGCGATCAGCTCGACGAGAGCCGGCAGAAGCACCGGCAGCATGGAGCTGATACCGTTGACGATGCCGGTGAAAATGTCTACCAGGCAGCCCAGGAAAGAGCCCAGGCCGTCGCTGCTGATGAAGTCCGTGATCTTCTGCACGACGTCCTCAGCAGCCGCCACGAAGTCGAAAGCCGTGACAGCGTCCCGGGCCTGCTCCAGAATACTCTGGCCAGCAGAGAGGACTGCGGGCACGATGGCAGCAGCCAGTCCCGGGATCTGGGAAACGATGGCACCGGCCAGAGCCGGCAGCGTCTCAGCGAAGCGCGGGATGATCTCGGCCAGGTTCTTGACGATGTTGTCCGCCGCCGTTGCGAAGGCGTCGGCCAGCTGATCAGCATCGCCGGAGCCGTTCATGAAGTTATCCCAGGCGGCCTTCGCCGCTGCCATGGATCCCTCCAGCGTCTCGGAGGCTTCCTTGGCTGTGGTGCCGGTGATCCCCATTTCTTCCTGGATCACATGGATCGCCTGGTAGACGTCGTTCAGGTTGTTGATGTCATACTTGACGCCCGTCAGCTTCTGAGCATCGGCCAGCAGTCGCTCCATCTCGGTCTTCGTGCCGCCGTAGCCCAGCTTCAGGTTGTCCAGCATGGTGTAGTTCTGTTTTGCGAAGCCCTGGTACGCGTTCTGGATCATATCCATGGACGTGCCCATCTTGTTCGCATTGTCGGCCATGTCTATGATGGCCATGTCCGCCACCTTGGCGGCTTCCTCGGTGTTACCTCCGAGGGACTGGAGCAGGGACGCCGAGAAGCTCGTGACCGTGCTCATGTAGTCGTTGGCAGACATTCCTGCCGTCTGGTAGGCGCGATCCGCTGCGGCGATGACTGCGTCCGCAGTGTCGCCGAACAGCGTCTCGACGCCGCCCACGTTCTGTTCGAGAGCGCCCACACTGCTGAGGGCCGTCTTCCCGAGGTTGACCAGGCTATCGACTGCCCTGGTCATCATCTGGCCGCTGAACACGCCCAGCGCCTGCTGTGCGATGCCTGCGACCTTGCCCATCCCCGACTGTAGACCGCCGGAGTCCAGGCTTGTGTCAAATTTTAGGGTTCCATCTGATGCCATGACCTTACCTCGCTACCATTCAAGAGTGCGGCAGGGTTGCCGCCGTTCATAAGTAGGTTGTTTAGGTCACTTTCGAGCTGCTGACGGTCAGCCGACTGAGGGAGGGCGTAGATGCGCTTCATCTTCTCATAGTGCTGCCGCTGCTCCTTGGACATCTTGGCCGGGATCTTCATCGTGCGGTAGCCGATGATCTTGACCAGCTGCGTGTCCTCGGGTAGCGATCTAAAGAGCGCTCGGAACTGCCACCAGTGGAGGGGGCGCCGCGCCAGATCCAGGCCGTAGGCCTGCATGAACGCGGAAAAAATATAATCAGCGTCGTGCTCGTAGGAAAAAGGCGGTTCATCGTTGACGGTGTCGTCTGCGGACTTGCCCGTCGTCTCTGCGGGATCCACGCCGCAGCGGTAAAACCAGACCATCTTGCTGATCGCCTCGTCGAGCACATCAGGGTCAAAAACGACGCCGGGGAAGTATAACTGGAGCGCGGTCTGGATCTTCTCCAGATCATCGAGCTCAGGATCTTGCAGCACTTCCTCGAACAGTATGCCTGTCCGGAAGTGCGTGCTGATCGGGACCAGCTGGCCCGCGATCTCGACCTCCTCCGGCAGCCCGTCGATCAGCAGGTTCAGCGCTTTTTACCCTTGCCGTGCTTCTGAGAGACGAACTGCGCGGTCTGCATATTACGGACGGCGTTCTGCTGGCGCTGGGTGTAGCGGTTGGTGAGGTCATTGAGAGCCTTGCGCTCACCAGCGGCCCACTCGCTGACCTTCTCGATGGCCTTGAGGTGATCCATGACGTTCATCTTGCCGCCGAACAGCTTGACAGCCGTGCCGGCGCCGAAGATCTCGTCGAAGCAGGTGTTGACGACTTCGCACTGGGCGCGGTAATTGGCCGCAGCAGTCGGGAAGCTCTGACGCTTCGCCTCCAGAGCAGAGTCGCGCATTTTAACCATGGCCGTCTCGAACTTCTCCATGAAGTCGGCGTCCATCAGATCGCCTTCGAGCTTGACGTTGTTAATGATCAATTCCATTATTTTGTTTTCCTCCATTGGTCGGCGCTATAAAAAGAGCACCAGCAGGCTGCACCGTTTGGCCTGCTGGTGCCTGGTCGCTCACTGCCTGATCAGGCCAGTCGTGCGGAGCCAGTTGTTGCGTTGTTTAGGACTTAGCCAGCTGCTGCGGTGTCGTACTTGCCCTTGAAGTCGCCGGCGGTGAACTTCTTGGCCACGGTGTCGAACTTGCCCAGAACGGGATCGCCGACGGCGTGCAGAGTGCCGGTGACGCTGATCTTCTCGCCGCCGGCGCCGGAGTTTTCGCTGACCTCGTTGGCCACGGTAAACTGGCGGGCGGTGTATTCGGCAGTAGCCTCAGAGGACTCGCCGATGGGGTTGAACAGCTCCACGCGGACATACTTCAGCTGGGCGTCGCTGCCAGTGGCGTGATCGCGGCCCATCTTCCAGAGCTTGTAGATCGCCTTCTGGGAAGGGATCAGGCGGGACTCGTAGGCGAACTCGGTCTCGTAGCTGGTGATGTCGGTGGATGCAGTGACCTCGTTGATGTAGGTCTCGCTGTCGGTCTGTGCGTTGGGGCTCTCGTCCAGAGTGGTGAAGCCGGTGCCCATGAGCTCGAAGACGCCGTCGATCTCGGCATAGTCTGCGATGGCGTTGCGAAGCAGGGCAGCACGGCTCTCGTCAAAGAGCTGAAGATCAAACTTTTTCATGTGCTTATGCCTCCTTGTGATAAATGAGTTCTAACTGGATCTGATAGCGTGCGTTCCTCATAGCCTCGTCGAACATATAGCCAGACGAGAGCACGCTGAGCTGTTCCGGGTGCATACCTTCCGGCAGCTCCGGAAAATTGCCGGCAGCCTCCTGAGCTTCGACCCAGTTGGCGAAGTCCTCGTAGAAGGTGCTGTTGGCGATGTTCTGGAGCCGGTCCATGCTGTAATACTCCCGGCTGCCGAAGTTGAACTGGTAACGCCGGTCGGAGCTGCCGTCGATGTACGTCTCGATGATGGGGTTGAAGATCCCCGTCTCGATGGTGTACTCCTGCGGCTTATCTCCCAGGGCGTCGACGCGGAACACTCCGGCGCTGAGGAGAGGGCAGTCCCTGAAATAGTTGGCGACGCCCTCGATGATTGACTTGACCATGTTGGGCCTCCTTTACTTTCCGTTGACCAGTCTCAGGATCTGCGCTCTGTGTGCGGTTTTCATTCTCTCGAACCACATACCGCCGCGCCTGGAGTCGTAGCTCCGGGTCTGGCTGGTGTTGTAATACTGCCGGCGGGCGTATGGTGCGATGTACTGCACCTCGCCGGAGCCGATGACGGTGCCCAGCGTGCCGGATCGCTCCAGGGCGCCGGTGCGCTTAGGGACCATCGGGGCGCAGAGCCTGAGCACTTCGCTGTCGATGATCTCCTGCTTCTTGCTGAGCACTTCGTTCATTCTCGGGGCGCAGCCGGCGTTCCAGATCAGCTGGGCCTTGCCATTCTTTCCCTGGATGATGACGCCCCTGGGGTTGGTGATTGGCTTAAACGCCATTTTACTCGCCTCCGATCCGCCAGTGCTTCACGGCGGCCGAGCCTCTGATGGTGTTGTCAGCGTACTCCTTGACGTGGATCAGCTGGCTGTGAGCTGCGAGCTCCTCCAGCGCTCCGGCGTCAACGGGATCCGCCAGCGCGGTCTCCATCGGCACGACATAGTCGCCCGTCTGAAGTGTCCAGCAGCCGGCAGCGGCCGCGTCGTCCATGCAGGCATACTCAGCCTCGGAGACGTAGCCCCGGCCGTTCTGGACCGTTGCGTTGGCCGGGATCCGCAGCTTGTAGGCGAGGCTCTGGGAGAGAGCTCCGTCCGTGGAGTGGCCGGAGCTCTTATTTTCCAGAAACGACGCGCTGCGGATGCAGGTCGGGAAGTAGACCTCTCGACGGTCTGCGCTCAGTCGCTTATTAAAGACTGTGATCGCTGTCTGAACATACACGGCCGCAGCCTCCCTTCAGGACCCGACTCAGCCATCCGGTCGGCAGCAGGTAGACGCGGACGGCCTCATAGATCTTCTTCCGGAGAAGTTCCTCAGCCGTCTGGCCATCCTGGCCTTCCGTGATGTAGGTCACGGAGTAGCCGTCGTTGGTCTCGCTTTTCACACCTGCCGCCTGGTTGCCGTTTGCACTGGCCTGGGTATTGTGATAATGAACGACCTCCGCCGCAGCGCAGACCGCGAGCTTCACGCGGTTGTCCTCTTTGGCGAAGATGTCCCCGTTGATATAGGTCAGGTAGCCGATGACCGCCTCCGCCTTGGCCTCGGCCTTTTTGAAGTCAGCCTCCGGGAGCAGGCCCCCGAAGGTCTGGCTGTAGTATTCATGGGAGACGTACATCAGGCTGCACCCCCTTTACTTAGGCGCCGGCAGGGGTCAGCACGGCGAACGGGAAGCGCTTCGCCTTTTCCTTGGCCATGGCGTTGACAGGGTTCGGGATCTCCCAGCCCAGACGCATGACAGCACGAAGGGCCACCATGTCGTTCTGCATCAGGTTGTAGGCGATGGTGCCGTCAGTGTTCTGCACGACGCCCTCAGTGAACAGCTTGAAGGTGATGTCCTGGCGGATGGAATACACCAGCTGAGAGAAGTCGCCGGAGATCATGTGGGCCTTGGTCTTGTCGAAGGCGCCATTGCGAGGGAACTGGATGGCGGAGCCGTCCAGGGTATAGTTGCCAGCCTGCTGCATGGAGTTCAGGAACAGAGGGCGCTGGCTGCCGTCCTTCAGGCCGCGCAGCTTAGCCCGCATACCGATGTCGGCCACATGACCGGACACGAAGTAGCCGGACTCCTCCACCTTGGAGATGATGCCGCCCTCGCCGAGCAGGTCAGTGTAGAGATCAGCGGAGATCTGCTTCACTGCGCCGGCAGTAGTAGCGGAAGGCACCAGACCCTCACGCCAGGTTGCAGGCTTGTCAGTGCCGAACAGGATGGCGGCGTCGATGACCTGGCCAAAGGCCTCCTGGATACGAGGACGGACCTCGCCCCAGATGTCGTAGTCGGCGTCGTCCAGAACTGCCTCGGGGATGGGGACGATGACCGCGATCTCCTCGGCGATGATGGTCTTCTTGTCCCATGCCTGTCTGGTGGTCTTCTTCTGACCGGTGTCGCCGTTCACGAAGTAGGCGATGGGCAGAGCGTCCAGAACAGGGAGACGGGTCTGGGCTGCAGTCATGTTAGCCAGACGGCGGCCCATGGAGAGGACAGCGGACTGGGCGATGGCGCCCTGGATGATTTCCGCAGCACGCTCCTCGGGGATCAGGGACTCGGCGCCGGATCTGTCGATGATCTGGGCGTCAGTCTCAAACAGCTGAAGATTAAAGAACTTTTTCATGTGGTTATACCTCCATAATTTTGTGAGTTATCTCCGCGCCGCTCTGCGGATGGCGTCGTTGATGAAGGAGTTGCTCTTGGTATCAGAGCCACCTGCACCGGAGCCGTCCGTGCCGGTCTTCACGCGGTAGGATCCGCTGCCGGCAGTGGTAAAGCGCGGGTTGTCTTTCAGGAACTTAGTGACGGCCTTGTCGAAGTCCAGCTTGCTGTCCTCCTTCATGAGAGCCTGGGCCTTGAACATGACATAGTCAGCGTCCTCGTCGCGGACTCCCTTCTGGCGGAGTGTCTGGGCGTTCTTCAGAGCGTCACGCTCTGCGCGAGCTTCGTCGCGCTCTCTTGTGATGGCGTCCACGTTGGGCTTCTGCGCTGCCTGCTGGGCCTTGTAGTCCGCGATGGCCTGGTTGATCTGCTCCTCGCTCAGACCCTGCTGCTGGAAGTAGGAAGCGAGGGCAGCCCTCTCAGCACGAGAGGCTCTGGCGTTTGCGATCTCCTCGGCCTGCTGGAAGCTGTAGCTGGGTCCAGCGTTGCCGCCATTGTTCCCGGCGTTTCCTGCCTGGCCGCCGTTGCCAGATCCGGCGTTGCCGCCCTGGCCATTGCCAGCGCCGCCCTGGCCGCCGTTGTCCAGGAGCTGAAGGTTGAAAAACTTGTGCATTGTTATTCCTCCGTTTTTGTGATGAGTCGTGATCATTCCCGCCGCATTTAGGGAGCGGCGTCTGCCCATAATAAAAGCACCTCGCGGCGCTTAAACTATTGTGATATTTCCGTAGCTGCCCTGGATCCCGTAGATCCCCAGCAGCCAGGTGTCGATCAGGGCCTTGCCGATGTCGTTCAGCCGGTCCCACTTGATCTGCACGTTGCCGGGCTCAGTGATGGCCTCGATCTGGAGGCCGGCGATCTCCCGCAGCCCCTCGATCAGCGTCAGCGTGACCGAAGACACGGCCGCGCAGATGATGTTATTGCCAGGAGGCACGCCAGCAGGCCGCTCAGCGTGCCCTGTTACGCTCAGACTGTTCTCGTCGACGTGGATGTTGATCATGTGCTTCCTCCTCTCTGAGCGGCGTCCTGGCCCGCTCTGCGGCGCTTCTCGGCTCGCTCCTGAGCCTTGGCGATCTGCTCAGCCTGCCAGCGGGCGTAGACCTGCGGGCTCGGTGAGATCCTGCCAGTGGTGCGGCCGGTATAGACGCGCTCCATCTGCTCCTCCAGGCCCATCGCAGCGGAGAAGCTGCGGTACTGCTCCAGCTGGGCCTGGTACTTACACTGGGCGATGGTGATGTCTTCCTTGTCAGCTCCGGCGGTGCGGAGGAGCTGCACCTGCTCACGCCTGGCCCTCATGGCCGTCTCCATCTGCCTCTGCTTCTGGGTGGCCTCGTAGGCGTTGTACTCCTTGCCCCGGAAGCTGCGCGGGGTGGCCTCCCTGCGGTTCTGCTCCTCCAGCCACTCGTCTGTGTAGAGGCGCTCGCTGATGCCGGGGATGAAGGGGTAGTAGGTGTGCCGGCAGTTCCAGCCCAGCAGGCCCGGACCGGTGCCCAGGCCGCACTTGGTCGTCAGCTGCTCCTTGGTGTAGACCTTGCCCTGCCATGCTGCGTGCTCCGGTCTGGCGCCTCCGTGCCATGTGACCTCGAAGTAGTTGGTCCCCAGGCGCTGGGCGTTCAGATCTGTGACGTGCTGCGTCAGCTGGCCGAAGCCGGTGAGCAGCGCACGCCGGGCAGCCACGTCCACGCGATTGTGCCAGCCGCTGGCGTAGTCCACGCCGTAGTCGCTGCCGCCATCGCTGAAGGCGTGGTCAGTCCGGAGCCCGGAGGCCGTCATCTGACTGACCAGGCGCCGGACCAGTGTGTTGTAGTCGTAGGCGCCGTTGGCCATGCCGGTGATGGCGTCGTCCAGGTAGCGGTTGTAGACGTCAGACAGCGGCGTGAAGATCTTCCGGCCGCTGCCGTTCTCCAGCATGAAGCCGGTGCTCTTGGTGATGTTGTAGAGCTCCTCGGTGGATTGCTTCACCAGGGCGTCGGTGATCTGCTGGAGCTCAGGGTTCAGCTCGTAGGGGATGAACTCCTTGCCGATCTGCTCGTAGAGCGACCGGTCGCGGGTGTATTCCCGCTCGATGACCTCAGCGTAGAGCCGGCGGACTTCGTCCTCGTTTCCGCCCACCGCTCTCCGGATCAAGTCCTCGATGTCCTGGGTGCTGTTGCCCAGGATGACCAGGCGCTGGATCTGCCAGTCGGCGGCGTCGGTGATCCTGCCGGCCTTCTGGATCCTGCGGATGATGTCGTCCATGATCGACATCTCCAGCGCTCTATATTTCGCCTCGACTCCGGCGGCGAGTAGGTTCTGATAACTCTCGTCCATCGGGTTACATCATGACGGCAGCGGACTGATCCGGCAGCTTTCCAGCTGCGACCTCCTCAGTCTCTCCGTACCACTTGGCTCGGTACTCCGGCAGACCCATGGCGCCCATGGCGACGTCCTTGCGGTCCTCAGCTCGCTCGGTCTGCTTGTCCTCTACGATGGAGTCGTCGAAGTCGATCACGATGTCGGTGTTCTCCACCAGGCCGGACACGTTGGCGGTCACGCCCAGGCGGATGATCGTGCAGATCAGATCGGTGAGAGCGTCCCGGAGGATGATCTCGTGCTTGCGGATCGTGCGGTACATATCGGAGTTTTCGCTGATGACCTGGGTAGCCGTTGCGACCGAGCCGCGCTCAAAGCGGTAATACTGGGTGCCGAAGCCACACTTGAAGCTCAGCAGGTTCAGATCGTTGTTGATGGCGGTCTCGTGCTCCTCGATCCGGAGCTCCATGTTGACCTCGCGCATGGCTTCCTTGGTGTTCTTGAAGTAGTCCTCCGGCAGCGTGTAGAAGACGCTGTCGTCCGGATCAAATACCTGGGAGCCGTTGGCGTCGGTCAGCATCTCAGGCGCCACGAAGACACGCTTGCGGCCGAGGGTGAACTCGTTGGCGTAGCTGTCGTACTCCAGGTCGATCTTGGCTAGGACGTCGATGCTGTTGGCAAAGAGGGCCACGCCCATCGGGTTCGTGTCGTCCTCGTCGACGTTGTTGGCGATGTTCAGCTTGTCGATGACAAACTGGGGCAGGTTGGAGCCGGTCTCGACTCTGGCAGCCAGGCCCTCGAAGTGCGGGATCTTGTTCCACTCCTCGGGTGTCAGTTCACGACCGGCGCCAGAGCTGCACTCCACGACGGTGTTCTCGATGACGTACTGATAGCCCAGATCCTCGCCGTTCTCACCGACCAGAGGCGCCAGCTTGTGGTGCTGGAAGTTGGCGTACTTCTTGCGCTTGTAGGTCTTCGGGAATACGAAGATGCACTCCGTGATCCTGGAGTTCTCCCAGGCAGTCGGGAAGATGTTCCTGGCCACCACATAGTCCAGCTTGACGTCGGCGCTGATGATGCGGCCCTGATCGTCCAGCTCTGTGTTGGTCAGGTAGGGCACATAGGCCACGGTGCCGCAGGCGGCTTTGCGCTCCTGGTACTCGTTGCCCTGCACGGTGAAGTTCGCAGCATCGAGGACGCTGCGGACGTACTCGGCAGTGGTCGCGTCCTTGATGGTGATGGTGACGCGCTCGTTCAGCAGCAGGTCGCTTATGTCCTCGCAGATCTTCTTGGCCATGCCGAGGCTCTTGCGGTGGCAGCGCTCATACTGCCCGGAGCCATGGTAGACGCGGAACTGGTGGAACTTTCTCACGTTCGACCTGTACCAGCTGTCCCACATGGCGATCTTGCTATAGAAGGAGCTGTCGATGGTGTCGATGCCCTTCTTCTTGAAATACTCGAAAATGTTCATTTTATGACTCCTTCCGGCTCCTCCTCTTTATCCCTGACGGGTAGGTAGTGCTTTACTTTCGACCACATTCCCATGACCAGGTAGCGGATCGCGTCCATGGCGTGGTCGTCTTGTTTGACCGGCACCTCTCGGCCCTTCTCGATGCTGTCCTTGTCGTACTCATACAGACCGAACTCCCGGACGGCGTTCTCCTGGTCTGGTGAGACGGTCAGCAGCTTGAAGGTGAGGAGCTTCTGCACGCGGGAGATCCCCAGCGCCACCTCGTTCTCGGCGTCACGGATCAGCACGGTGTAGCCGGTGCTTCGTGTGGCTCGTTTGATTTCCTCCATCAGACCGCGAGCCGACGGGTCAATGAAGGTATAAAAATAGCTGCACGAGTAGGTCTCATGCAGCTCGTCCAGGAACTTGACGAAGTCCTTGGCGTATTCGCTCGGGCTTTTCTGCGTGCCGGACTCCCGGCCGCTGTGGTAGTATTCGGCCAGACCTTCCAGCCGGCGCTTGGACTCATTCAGGCCCGCAGCCTGGAAGGTGGTGGCGTTCTGCTGGCCATAGTCCACGCCGACGCCGATGATCCGGTAGGCCTCAGCCTCCGGTCGTGCGATGGCAGCGTCGCCGAACATATAGTAGATCAATTCGTCGACGCCGATGGAGAGCCCCAGCCAGAGCCAGCGCCACTGCCGCTCGTCGACTTCCCGGAGGATCTCGGCGGACTCGATCAGCTTGGTGCCCAGCCACTCCGGAGGCACGTCCCGGTAGTCCACATGGACGTGGATGCAGTCCGGGCGCTTCTCCATCTTCCGGCACCAGGTAACGACCGGCGCGTTGGGGTTCTTCGGCGGGTTGTATAGGTAGAGCATCTGGAAGCCCTCGGCGTTGCCTCTGATGAAGGTCGCCTCGATGTTCTGGAGCTCGTCCTCGCCCTCGCCATCCGTGAAGAACTCGCTGACCTCGTCCAGCAGGACCAGCTTGATCGGCTTGTTCTCGTCGATGATGCCCTTGGTGTCGTCGATGCTGTCGGATCCGGTGAAGTAGATGGTGTTCCCGTTGGCCTTGTAGGTGATTTCCATGGGGCTGATGGTGATCTTGAACAGCCGCTCGTCGAGGCCCAGCCTCTTGATGGCTCTCTTGATCTCCTTGTAGACCGTCTTCCGGAGCTTGTTGTGCCGCTTGCGGATGACCACGGCAGAGCAGTCCTCCTCGTTGACGATCTTATACACGACCTCGATGGCAGCCTCCGAGGATTTGGTGCCGGCGCGGCCAGAGGTCAGGATCTTGTGAGTGTGGTCCCGGTCGTTAAAGACTGGCCAGAACTTCCGGATGATCAGGTCACTGATGCGGATCGTTCGTGTCATTGATGATCACCACTTTCTCGATCTGATCCGCGCCGTCGTTGATCTTAGCCTTTAGGGCTTGCAGCCGGGCCTTCTGCTCCTCGGTGGCAGCTTCCCAGTCATTATGCAGCATCTCGTCGTACTGCTTGATCAGGCCCCGGAGCGTGTCCATGGCCCTCGCCTGGGCCTTCATGAAGTTGGCCTGCTTGTCCCAGGCCTGCTGCACCTCCCACTTCTCGCCCCAGGACTCGGTGCCGCTGCGGTCCTCGATCTTCTCGATGGTCTTGTCCTCGGCGTCCTTGACGTAGGCGATGCGCTGCGCTCGGAGGATGGCCGTGTAGGAGAAGCGGATCTGGTCCCAGAGCAGATCCAGCGGATCGGCGTCCTGGATTTCTCCGAAGATCTCCATCGTCTCCTCCGGGAGATACTTGGAATAGAAGCCGAACTTCTCGGCCCTCTTGTTTCCCTTCGGCGCCACCCGGTTCCTGTTGCCAGGCTGGCCGCCTCGTTTGCGAGCGTTCGGTTTTTCAGGTTCCGAGCGCTCGCTGTCCCATTTATAGGTGCACTTCCATCGTCGGACGGTTCCCTCCGGGATGTCCAGCTTCCGTGCAATTTCGATTAGTTTGAGGCCCTGCCGGTACAATGCAAGGGCCTCGTTTACTTTCGAGTTCCTTGCCTTGGGCATGGTCTCGCCGCCTCCTTATTCGGTGTTTTGAAAAGAAAGAGAGCAGGCCGCCTGTGCCTGCTCTCAAAATTCCACGATAGCATTATACCACGGATCTCTTTGCAATGTTCGCCGACTTTTCAGAAGTCGTTCAGGATCTCGTCCTCGGCCTCCTGGATGCGCTTCTCGGCTATCTGGAAGTATTGGTCGGACAGCTCCATCCCGATGAAGCTGCGGCCAGTTTTGACCGCTGCGACGCCCGTGCTGCCTGATCCCATGAAGGCGTCCAGAACAGTGCCGCCAGAGGGACAGATAGCCAGCAGCTGCTCCAGGAGTTCGACGGGTTTCTCCGTCTGGTGGAAGCGCTGCTTCGGGTTGACCATCGGGACATGATAGACGCCCGGCATGGCCTTGGTGCCCTTGGCGGCCTTCCAGTCTATCGGCAGGTCGCCGTTGGAGCACCATACGACATACTCGCAGTCGTTCCGGAAGCGCCCCGGCTGGTTTCTGCTGATGCCTTTGTCCCATACGACGACGCCCCTCCACACCCAGCCGGCCATCTGCACGGCGTCCGTCATCGCGGGGAGGTTTCTCCAGTCCACGAACATTTCCAGGATCCCCCCCTCCCTGGTCTTTTGCCTCAGCTCGCTGCACACCCATCGCATGAAGGCCGTGAAGCTCCGCTGGTCCATATTGTCGCCAGAGAAGGCCGGGAGCCTGGCGGCCCCGTTGAAGTCGTTGTCGGTGTACTTGGCCGTTGTGCTGGCCTTGCGGTCTCCGGCATGAGTGCCGCCGGAGGAGTAGGGAGGATCGCAGAGGATCAGGTCGACGCTGCCGGGACCCACTTCCTGAAGCATCGCCAGGCAGTCACCATGCAGGAGTCGTATCATCCTAAAACCTCCCCCAGATGGGTGACGCCCATCTTCCTGAAATGATACGCCCTGCGGACGCTGTAGTTGATGGCGTCAGCCACCTCGGTCATCGGTGCCCGTGCTATGTAGAACTCAGTCAACACGGTCTTCTCGTTGTCGTCTTCCAGCTTCTCGATGGCGTCGCTGATCTCGATGACCAGGGTGGCCTTCTCACGCCGGAGCTGCTCGATCTCTCGATCCAGCTCGTCCACTCTGGCGATGACGTCGGCCATCTTATCGGTCGGAGTGCTCTGGACCCTGTCGCGGTCATAGCGGATGGCACCAGGCAGCAGGCAGGCCCTCAGCTCGTCCCGCTGGGTCTCTTTCCGTCTGATGATGATCTCCTTGCGGCGGATCTGCATCAGGAAGTCATAGGTCTCGTCTAAAGTCATGACGGCGTCACCTCCTTCGTGAGAAGCTGCTCCAGGCTGACGATGATCTTGTCAGCGCCCAGGGCGAAGCCCAGCTCGCGGTTGGCGCCTCTGGAGTGCTCCCATCCGGGAAGCTGCACCAGGTAGTCAGCAGCAGACAGGAGAGCCAGATCGACCTGCATGATGCCCTCGTAGCCCATCTCCTCCACGGGGAGGGCGTGGTCGAGCTCGGCGGGGTTAATGACGACGTAGCCCAGCTCCTTCAGTGCGGCGGCAGCCTCAGCGAACTGGCGCTGGTAGTTCTTGTGGCCCGTGATGGGGCCGCTTAAATATCCGATCATTTTCTTCTCCTTTCTCGGGTCTTTATTTTCAACTTGACCAGGGTCAGCCCGGTCTCAGTGAGTTCTCTCTCAGTAAATCGGAGCTGTGAGCGATGCAGCTCCAGGTTTTCGGCGTTGCTGATCAGCATCAGGTTGTCGATGTCCAGATCCTCCTTGTCGCCGTTTTTGAAGCTGACCATCATGCCCTCCGGGATGGGGCCGTTGTTCTCCTCCCAGATCACTCGATGCAGGAACTCCCAGCGATCCCACTGGCTGCCGTCCATCTGCTTCTTCCGGAGAAGGTAGCCGTCGGTAGTCTTCACGATGGAGCCGACTGGCAGCAGGTTGGCCGGAGTGTGACCAGGCTGGAAGCGGGTGGCCTTGGTGCGCTCGATGGCCTCCGGGCTCATGTAGTCGGTCTGCTTCTTGCCCTTTGTCCAGGGCGTGGATCCCTTTTTGAAGCGGGTGTTCAGGTTGGAGACGATGCCGTGGTTTTTCTTGAAGGCTCGGACCTTGACCGCGTCAATGGTGCCGGCACCGTAGCGCTCGTTCACCAGTTCGGCGATCTGGTAAACCGTGCGGCCCTCTGCCACGCTGCGGATGAAGTCCTCCATCCCTTCGGGGTAGGTCGGGCTCCAGCCCTTCGGCTTGCCGCATTTCGTCCCGGACTTCAGTCCGTGATTGTGTTTGTAGCTGTGCATCATGGTCTCGGTGAAGGCAGTGCCCATTTCCCGGTTGGTCAGCTCTGCGAGCTCCTTGCAGGTGCGGCCCTCGACGTTGGCCGCGATGAACTGATGCACCTCTGGCGGGTATCTGTTAGCCATTTTTCACCTCCAGCATCGGCGGCAGCACCTCCCGGGCGTCCTTGCGGTCGTAGCCGTACTCGGCCATGTGTACCATGGTCTTGTAGGCCAGCTCCGCGTTCTGGATGATCTGGGTGGCGACTTTGGTCATGCCCTCGGCACGCTTCAGCTCCTTCTCCAGCTGTGCGTCGTCCAGCTCGTCATCGTTCAGACGCTCCAGCTGTTCAAAGAGGTGGTTGTTGAGATCTGTCAGTGTGTTCTTCATTGTGTTCTCCTTTCCTTCAGTGCAGCCATCAGAGCCGCCTGGCTCATGTCTTTCTCCTGGAGGGCTCTCATGACCTGCTCGTCCACGGTGCCCTCAGCGATCAGGTGGTGGATGATGACCGGCTTGTCCTGGCCCTGCCGGTATAGGCGGGCGTTGGCCTGCTGGTAGAGCTCCAGGCTCCAGGTGAGGCCGTACCACACGATCACATGGCCGCCTTCCTGAAGATTGAGTCCGTAGCCCACGCTGGCCGGGTGAGCCAGGAGCACCTGGACCCTGCCGGCGTTCCACTCTGCGATGTCCTCCGGGCCGTCCAGAGTCCGGGCGCCGGGGATCGCTGCCTTGATGGCAGCCAGGTCGTGCTTGTAGCTGTAGAAGATCAGGACAGGGCTGTCGGTGGTGTCGATGATCTCCAGCAGCGCCTCCAGTTTGGCGTCATGCAGCCGGACGACGTTGCCCTCGTGGGAGTAGACACTGCCGTTGGCGATCTGGAGGAGCTTGGTCATGACGGCGGCCGCGTTCAGAGCGACCACGTCCTCGTCGTCGATGTGAAGCAGCTGCTCAGCCTCCATGGTCTTGTACTGCTTCATCTCCTGGGGGCTCAGCTTGACCGGGATCAGGTTGTCGATCCGCTTCGGCAGTGTCAGGTAGTCGTCGGCGCTCATGCTGATGCAGATGTCGCTGATGGCCGCCTCGATCTTTTCCCGGGATCCTCGAAGGGGCTCCCACTTGAACACGACGTAGCCGTTCCGGGCTCCCGGTCTGAAGTATTTCTCGCGATAGGCGCCCAGGGTGTGGCCCAGTCGCTCGCCACGGTCCAGCAGGTAGATCTCCGCCCAGAGATCCATGAGGCCATTGGCTGAAGGTGTGCCGGTCAGACCGACGACTCTGGAGGCCTTCGGGATGACCTTCTTCAGCGCCCGGAAGCGCTTGGCCTGCGGGTTCTTGAAGCTGGAGAGCTCGTCGATCACGACCATGTCGAAGGGCCAGCTCTGCCGGCACTGTTCCACCAGCCAGACCACATTGTCCCGGCCGATGACGTAGATGTCGGCGTCCACGGCCAGGGCCCGGCGCCGCTGCTCCGGTGATCCCAGCACCTTGCTGACACGAAGGTGGCGGAGGTGGTCCCACTTGGCGTGCTCTCGGGTCCATGTGTCCTCGGCCACTCGCTTCGGCGCGATGACCAGGACGCGGTCCACCTCGAAAAGCTCATTGATCAGGACGTCGATGGCGGTCAGAGTGATGACCGTCTTGCCCAGGCCCATCTCCAGCAGCATCCCGGCCTTCGGGTGCTCCAGGATGAAGTCCTTGGCCCGGGTCTGATAGTCGTGGGGGATGTACTTCATCGGCTCACCTCCCTGATCCAGCTGCGGGCCTGCTCCATGCCGGCGATGACGGCCACACTGCAGCCCAGTTTCTGGAGTCGTTCGATCTGCCAGCACTGGATCGCGTTCGGCTCCTCTCCGGAGACCTTCAGCTCGATGAACCAGACCTGGCCTCCCGGCAGTATGGCGATCCGGTCGGGCACGCCATCATTCCCGGGGCTGGTGAACTTCATCGCCACGCCTCCCATGCTCTCGACCTTCCGCCGGAGCCATCTCTCTATGTCTCGTTCTCGTTCCATGTGTCCTCCTGTGGTAACAAGCGCCCACAAATTTCCCATAATGCGCGTATATGCTCTCGCGGGTGCCTGTTTTTGCGTGTGTAGGGTATATTTTTAATAATCTATATAAAAGCCTCGTTACCTCGTTACCTGTGACCGTTTTCCCCTTGCGGTGTCTGGCTTTTTGGCGGTAACGGTGGCGGTAACGTAGAGGGTAACGACGGCGACGCCGTTACCGCTCGCCGCATTTTAGATGGTAACGAGGCCCCGGGCGGTCACTTGCTCGTTCCGGGGCCCTCGTTACCGTTACCACTGCGGATAAATACGCGCTGTTTTCCGTAGTCTTTGATCCTCATGGTGGCATTTGCAGGCCGTTCCCAGCCCGGCAGTCTTGCCATGATGGCGGCGATCTCGTCGCCGTCCTTGCGCTGCCAGTAGTTCTTCGGCCGTCCGAAGCACTCGCAGAAGATCTCCATGGCGCTGACTTTCGTGCGCTGCATGGTGCCTTGCACGTTGGGGCTCAGGACGTCCCTCTGCTGGAAGTAGTCCACGCGCTGGTTCAGATCCCAGCTGTACCAGTCCTCCGGCAGCAGGGTCTCCAGGTAGTCGATGACCTGGCCCTCGCGCTCGTCGTACATCAGAGCAGCCTGCTGGGCCTTGGCCGCTTCCTTCTCCATGGCAGCATCCAGGAAGGAGGTCTCGCCCTCGGCCACGAGGAGCATGGCCTCGGCCCAGATCTGGGCGCGGGTTTCCTCGGTCATATCCCAGACGCTGAGGCGGCCGCCGCCGTTGACGGTGACAGGCCAGAAGCGCCGGTTGCCGGTGGCGTCTCTCAGGAAGCCGGTGGTGCTGTTGGTGGTGCCGCAGATGATGGCCGTCCTCGGGTGGCGCTCCACCACGCGGCCGTAGGCTGCGCGGTACTCGTCCACCTGGCGGCTGATGAAGCCCTTCATGACGTCGACGTCGGCCTTGCGGGTGCCCTGCATCTCGCCGATCTCCATGATCCAGACGCCCTGGAGCTTCTCGGCTGCGGTCTTGTCCCTGGTGTCTGCCAGGCTGAGGGAGTCGCTGAACCATTTCCCGCCCAGCTTCCGGAGCAGGGTGCTCTTGCCGATGCCGGGCTTGCCGTCCAGGACGAGGACCGTGTCGAACTTGCAGCCGGGCTCCAGCACACGCTGGACGGCTCCGACGAGGGTCTTGCGGGTGACTGTCCGGACGTACTCAGTGTTCTCGGCGCCCAGATAGTCCACCAGCAGCGTGTCCACTCTGGCCACGCCGTCCCAGTCCGGCAGCTCCCGGACGTAGTCCCTCAGCGGATTGAAGCGGCGCCGGTCGGTGACGATGGCCAGCGCTTTGCTGAAGCGGTTCTCAGGGAACTGGACGCCATACTGGTCGGCCACCCAGCCGTAGAGCTGGGCCTCGTCGGCGTCGCGCCAGTATTTGTTGGGGCGCTTCCAGGGCAGCTTGCCCTTGACCTCGATGGCGCCGCTCAGCTCGTTGTGCCGGATCCCCTGAAGGGCGGGGTCGTTCTCCAGGATCAGCACGGCGTTGGTGATCAGCGGCTTGACGTCACCGTTCTCGGATCTGACCAGCTTGGCCTCCCAGTCCTCGTCGGCCTCTGGCAGCTCACTCTCGAAGTCGAGCACGGCGCGGGCTCTGGTGTCGCTCGCGAGCGTCATGCGAACGCTCGGATCCTCGGAGGCGAACTTGGCCATCTCCTTGTAGCTTGGCCGGTCGCGGCCGGTCTTGTCCTCACTGCCGTCGTCGTGGTCGCCGAACTTATGCAGGCGGACCAGGTCGAAGGCGTTGCAGAGCTGGCCGCCGGCCGGGTCGGTGCTGTGGTTGGAGTAGGCGAACAGATCGCCGTCATAGACCACGAGGCCGGCAGCGGTGGAGCCGGCTGCGTAGGTGTAGCGGTCGTCCTTTGCCGTCGGGGTGTAGATGTCCGGCAGGAAGGCCGCGATGGCCTGGGTGATGGTATAGGTGCGGCAGAAGGCACCGACGACGCCCTTCTTGCTGAGAGGGTCGCCCTGCTTGTCTGCCTGGCGCTTCCGGATCCCGGCCATGCGTGACGACTCCGGCCAGTAGCTGGTGTCGGTCCAGTCCGGGTACTCTGCCAGCACGGCGCTGGCAGAGAGGAAGGGCGCGTCGTAGAATTGGAAAAAGGGTTCGACGTCCGTGCTATGGCTCGGCCAGTACATCAGACGGGTCGGCTGGAAGGTGGAGTCGTCGAAGTAGTCGATGCCGATCTTCTCGGCAATCTTGCGGGCGATGGCCTCGTACTCGTCCGGCGTGACCTCTCTGTCGAGGGGCATGATCAGACGGTAGCGAGGCTTCGCTGCTGTGTGCTTATGGGTGGAGTAGACGGCCAGGGCGCTGTTGATCTCCAGGTTGTTGATGATGCTGTCCCAGAAGTCGACCGGAGGGAAGTCCAGGTCGAGGGTGAGCAGCTGGCGGCCGGTGACGTAGCCGGTCTTGCGGCGTCCGTCCTTCAGATGGCCGCCGACGAAGCCGCCGATGTCCTTGATCCGGTCCTGCTGCTCCTTTGACATCTTCATGTATTCGGCATGGGTCTCGGGGGTCTCCTGGGAGCGGGCCAGCTTATTCAGCAGCACGGCCCAGCTCATGGTCTTGTTTTTCCAGGCGGTCTCGTAGCGACTCTTGCCCAGGGAGATCAGCAGATCCCCGTTGTACCTTACCGTGAACAGCGGGGCGCTGATCTTTTCGGCTGTGTTGGTCATGATCTGAGCACCTCCGCGTTCTGTTTCAATTTCTTGGCCACGCCCTCAGCGGCCTCGAACTCTTTCTGCTTTTTCTTGAAGGCAGCCAGCGCGATGCTCTGCTGCGTCTTCAGCTTTTTGAGGGCTTCCTGCTCCTCCTGGAGTCGGTCGCGGTAGCCCAGAGCCCGGGCCTTTTTCGGCTGCTCCTGGATGCAGGCGCGGAGCGCTGTGATCCGGCGCTTCGCTGTGTCAATGGGCGGCTGAAGGTCCGCCACCTTTTGGTGATAGTTCACGGCCTCGTTGGCGAGCCGCTTGCGGTCGCTCAGGATCTCATCGGCTCGGTCTTCGCAATACCGGGCCATCTGCATCCGGAGGTCGTCCTGATGCGAAAAATCCAGGGCGACCACCCGGAGGAGCTTCCGGATCCTGGGTGTGCTCGTCGGGAAGAAGACGTCGGGGTTGATCTCCATGTGGCCTGTCTCCCAGCGTATTTTGATAGGTTCCATCACTGTCCTCCTTTTCTGTGGTGGAGGAGGGAGATCCCCCCCCCCTTAGTCTTTCATGTAGAACGGGGTCTCGTAGCCGTCGCCGCGCAGCGGGAGGCCGGGAGCCCACGGGATCGGCTCCGCCATGCAGGCGTTGATCCTGGCCATGGCGCCGGTGTCTTCGATTGGCACGTCAACGATCATCTCGTCATGGACGTGCATCACGATGTCGTAGCCCAGAGCCGCGACCCTCTGCATGGAGATGGCCAGGCAGTCTCTGGCGGTGGCCTGGACGATATTCTCGACCAGCTTGCCGCCGTAGGTTTCGGTCTCGCCCCACTGCTTCGTCTCCTGGTTCACGCCCATGTAGACGATGTGCTCACGGCCGTCGCGGGGGTCGAGTTTCAGCTTGGCGTCCCAGTAGCAGAGCTTCCGGCCGCTGGGCAGCTTGATGAACAGGTTGCCGTTGATGTAGCCGAAGGAGATGCCCACGCCCTCCCGGACGCTGTACGGCCTAACCGGGCCGCCGGCCATAGCTTCACGGGCTGCGAGCTCCTCGGGGCTGACCTGGACGCGGATCCCGCGCCTCACGGTGCGGTGCTCCTCGATGGCGGTCCTCACGGCCAGCTCGACGTCCCTCCAGAGCTTCACGACTCTGGGGTTGGCCTGGCGCCACTGATCCACTACGCTCTGGAGCTCGTCCTCCGGGATGGTGCCGCCTTTGTCCATACGCTTCATGGCGCCGACGCCGCCCTGGTAGCCGCAGGCCAGCACGGCCACCTTGCCCTTCTGGCGGAGGTGACTGTTGGCGCCGTGCTTCTCGACCGGGACGTGGTACATCATGGAGGCGGTCTCGCAGTAGATGTCCTTGCCACTGCGGAAGGCGTCCAGGACCCACTCCTCGCCAGCGATCCACGCCAGGACACGGGCCTCGATGGCGGAGAAGTCGGAGACGACGAAGCGGCGCCCGTCGGAGGGGATGAAGGCCGTCCGGATCAGCTCGGAGAAGACGAAGGCCGTCTCGCCGAACAGGGTGCCCATGGTGTCGAAGTCTCCCTCGGCCGCCAGCTCGCGGGCCAGAGCCAGATCCGGCAGCGTGTTCTTGGCCAGGTTGTGCGTCTGCACCAGGCGGCCGGCCCAGCGGCCGGAGCGGTTGGCCCCGTAGAACTGAAGGATGCCTCTCAGCCGGTGATCCTGGCAGTGCGCCACCAGCATCGTGCTGTACTTGGCCACGCTGGTCTTGCCGAGGGCGGTGCGGATCTCCAGCACTCTCCGGACGTTCTCCGGAAGGTCTGGCTGCTTCAGCGCTTCGGCGATGGTGTCCTTGGTGACGCTGTCCATCTCCACGCCCTGCTCCGCGAGCCAGCGCTTCAGCTGGGCCAGGCTGTTCGGGTTCTTCAGGCCGGTGAGCTCCTGGGCTTCTTCCTGGAGCTCCTGCCGGCGCTGGTTATCGTAGGCGACGATCTTCTCGACCATGGGGATGTCGAGCTTCACGCCGTTGTCGTTCATGTGTTGGTCCAGAGACCAGAGCGCCTGCTCGTCCTCTGGGGTTTTGTAGATAGATAGCTTCCGGAGGATCTCCTGCTCGGTCACGACGTCCTGCCTGTTGTAGTTCTTGTAGAGCTGCCACTTGGCCGGGTCATGCTCCGGGAGGTTGCGCGTCCTCTGGCCGTTTACCCGGGTAGGCTTGCACGGCTTGGAGAAGAACTGGATCAGCGCCTTGCCCTGGGGGTCCTTTAGCTTCTCAGCTGGTAGGCCCAGCGCCTCGCCGGCGCCTGCCAGGTTGCCCGGCAGGCCCAGCGTCAGCGCCTTGACCATGGTGCAGCGCCACTCCTCGGGAGGCATGGGCTTGTTCAGCCACTTGGCCAAACAGGTGCGCTCGAAGTTCGCATTGAAGGCAGTCTTGACGATCTGGGGGTCGGTGAGGGCCTCGACGAACTCGGCCATCATGTCCGGATCCGCGTCGAAGCAGTCGATGGTCCGGACGTCATCCTCGCCCCAGTCGTCGAAGATGTACGAGATCAGCAGTATGTCGAAGTCGGGCGCCTCCGTGTAGGCGTAGACGCCCGCCTCGGTCAGATCCACGGAGCTATAGGTTTCTATATCTACGCCCATAACTCTGTGCATCGTCGTCCCTCCTTAGAAGTCCTCGTCGTCCTCGAAGCCGTCGCCGAAGTCAGACTCGGCAGAGGCACGAGCAGCGCCCAGGGGCTCGTCGTCCTTCAGCTTCTGGATGTTGTTCAGGCCGACGCCGACGCCCTTGTTGCCGTTGGTGTTGAAGGGGAAGAAGTTGATGGAGGCGCGGCCCCAGCAGCCGGAGTAGACCTCGTCGGGGTCCAGGATCTCGTTCAGATCCTTGTCCACGATGCCGGGCTTCTGGTTGCTGTTGCAGTTGAGGAAGTACATACCCTCGTACTCAGGAGCCTCGTCAGCACGCTCGGCGTCGCCGTCGCGCAGGGGCAGCTTCAAGTTGCCGGGCTTCTTGCCGCCCCACTTGGAGGCGATGCCGTCCTGGACGGCCGCGTCGATGGCTGCGCGGATCTTCTTGATGGTGGCCTTGTCCTCCTTGGGGATCAGCAGGCAGATGCTGTACTTGGCGTCCTGACCGGCCTGGAAGGCGCGGCTCTTGAAGATGTTCACATAGCTGAAGCGAACTTTTCCGGTGATGATTTTGGTAGTAGACATTTTATAATCCTCCTTATAATGTGTAAGCTCGTAAAGATGGTCGTTTATATACTCAGCGCCCAGGCCCATGATCAGACCTCGTCGCCGGTGGTGAAGTCGGCCTTGGCCGCTTCGGTTGTGTTGATGGCTTCGCGTTTATCAGACTCCGGCACGAGGACCGGCTTGCCTGCGGGTTTGATCAGCAGGTCGCCCAGGGTGGCGGCCAGCTTCTTCTTGCCGACGAGTTTCTCCATCTCGGTGATGCCGTTGAGCTTGCGCTGGTAGAGCATCGCCTCGTCGAAGCCGGCAGCCATCAGCGTGCTGGCCACCTTGGTCTCGTCTGCGTACTTGCGGATGCTGCGGCCCTCGACCAGCTTCCAGCCCTCGAAGTGCTTGCCGGCCAGAGCCTGCTCCAGTGCGTACTGGTTGACCTCCTCGGCCCACTTCTGAAGGTGGTCGGCTTTGGCCAGCACTTCGCCGATCTCCTCGTCAGAGAGCAGCGGAGGCTTCTGGAACTCCATGCGGGCCAGCTCCAGGTTGAACTCGGCACGCTTGCGGCAGCGGGTCTTGGCAGGGCAGAAGCGGCACCAGTCGCCAGCTGCCATGTAGTCGGTGCCCTCCATGGCCATGATGGCGCGGGGCGCGACTTCCTCCTCGCCCCAGAGCAGCAGCTCCTTCAGGATCACGACCTCGCTGTCGACGTGATCGAGGCGGGGCTGGATGACTGTGGTCTTCACGGTGTCGAAGTCGTAGACGCTGCCAAACAGGACAGCGGCGCCCAGGCCGTAGAGGCGGAGCTGGGGGTTGTTCTTGGCCTCGACCTTGATGCCTTTGCCGTACTTCAGGTCGATGACCTGGATCTGGGTGTTGCTGACGATGACCACGTCAGAGGTGCCGAAGCCCTCCGGGATCCACTGCTCCAGGCTGAGCTGCTGCTCGATCATCAGCTCGGCGCCTTCATCGGCAGCGGCGAACTCCTCCAGGACAGCGTCCACATAGAAGTCGGTGGCCTCGTCCATCTCGGCGTTGTAGTAGTCACTCTGCTGGATCTTTTCCAGCTTTTTCTTGTACTGGCCCGTGGTCAGCTCCTTCAGCGCGTGCCTGAGCTTCAGCTCGGCCAGGCTGTGGGCCAGGGTGCCCTCGTCGGCGTAGCTGCTGGTGTCGGGATCTGGACACTGGTCAGACAGTGCGACGGATCCGGGGCAGTTGATCCAGCGATGCGCGGCCGATGCAGAGCAGCGGGCGTGTTTAGTCGGCATTGGTTTCCTCCTTTGCGTGGTCCATGACCTTCGGCAGATCGGCGAGGTTCACTTCGGTGAGCTTGTTCTTGCCGGTCAGCTCTTTGATCAGTTCGGCGGCGCGGTTGTAGCCGCATTTCTTATTGAGAGCGGCGAGCTGCTTGCGGACAACGATGCGGAAGTCTTCCGTCACCTTTGCGGGCTGCTCAGGCTCCGGACCGGGGTCAGGATCGGCCTCATTTTCCGCAGGAGCGGCTTCCTGGGTCTTGGTGGTGTCATTCTTAGGCTGAGGGGCTTCGGCGCCCTCCTGGGCGTTCTGGGCCGCCTCCTGGGGGTCTCCCTGGGCGAGCTCAGGCTCTGCGGTGGTCTCAGGCTCTGCCTGAGCGGGTGCTGCGGCGAGGGAAGGGGACACGATGCCCATGTACTCCTTGAACTCGTCCAGACTTTCAAATTCGACTTTGATCTTCATGCGTTGAAATCCTCCTTAGCTGTGATATAATTGGGGTGTGTTCTTCTGGGGCTCCGGGGCTTTGTCCTCGGGGCCTCATTCTTTTTGTGCAGCCATAGGCACCACCTCCTCCACTTCATGCTCTGCCAGCAGCTCGGCCATGTCCATGACACTCGCCGCGTACCAGCTCAGCTCGCCCCCGGCCAGATAGCCGTCCAGGCGTCCGTCGCCGTTGTAGTACATCAGGACCGCGCCCAGATCGTCGTCATAGATCCGGAACAGCTCGGCCAGGAAGTCAGCGGCGACCATCATGTTCGGACCGGCTTCCCACATCTCGGCCTCCGTCACGTCCAGCCGCTCCATGCGGTCGGCGTGCCAGTAGAGGGAGACCTGCATCAGACCGGTGCAGTCTCCATTTACGGCGTCAGTCTGGAAGCGGCTCTCGTGCCAGGCGATTGCCTCCAGCAGCTCCGGAGAGATGCCGTAGATCTCGCCGGCGGCCCTGGCGGCTTCCTCCACCTCGTCCGGGATCCCTGGGTCGTTGTAGGGCTCCGGCTCTTTGGTGAGCTCCTGGAGTTCGTAGGAGACCACGGGAGGGGGCTCCACCGGCGTCACCGTGGCCACAACGTCCATGGGTGCGTTTACACTATGCCAGTGAGCCAGACCAGCCAGGGAGCCGATCAGGACGCCCAGCAGCAGGCTGAGCAGGTTGGCCGGCCATGTCCGGCGACGTCTGCGTCTTTTCATTCTCCTTTACCTCCATATCTCTCAGGATCGCTCGGTAAGCCGAGCGGGCCAGCATTGTCAGGTCGATGTTCTCCATGGTGCTGTCCTCCTTTGTAGAAAAATTTTCTACCTTTAGATTAAAAAAATTAGACGACGCTCCTCGTCAGTCAATCGCAGCAGCTCGCAGAGCACTCGGATCTCGCTGGGCAGGAACTCGGTCTCGCCCTTGATCTTGTCGCTCAGAGCCTGGCGGGACCGGCCCAGCTTTTCAGCGATGAAGCCCATTTTCAGGCCGCTGTCCTTGATCTTCTTCTGGAGCAGTTCGGTGTTTACTTTCATGTGGATCTCCTTCCTTGTGTTAATTCTCCGGGTCATGGATCTGGATGTTGAGCTTGCGGCCCAGCCAGTCCAGTCCGTCTCTGGTCGTCCAGAAATAGACGGTTTTCTCCCCCGGCCTGCCACTCTCGACGAGGCCTCTGCGCTCCAGTGCTCGCAGCGCTTCATAGTCGGGGCCGGACAGTGCCGCGCAGAAGTAGCTGCGGTAGGGCTTGTAGTAGCGGCGGCCGTGCCGGACATAGGGGCGCTTATTGTTCAGGCCGATCATGTGGGCCATGATCTGCACCTCTCTGGAGTAGTTCTGCAGCGGGACGATCTTCTTCATGGTTGCCTCCTTAGTGTTGGGCCTTCTGGGCCTTGATCTTCAGCTTCACCCAGATCTTCATTGTGTCCCTGGCCAGATACCAGGAGCCGCACACGGCGATGAAGTGGTCGAGGTAGGTGTGTACCACTTCGCCCTCGATGACGTACTTGGCGCCGATCCAGCAGAGCTCGAAGGCGATCAGCGTGCAGATCAGGCAGACGAGGTAGTTGAGGTAGAACGTGAAACGGGTCATGCTGTCACCTCCTGGCAGAGCAGGTCGCACCATTCGAGGAACGCCCGCAGGATGGGGTTGGTGTTGCCCTGGTCAGCCCAGCCGGCGAAGCCGATCCAGCCGTCAGCGTTGAAGCTGATGCACTCCCGGCGCTCGAAGTAGTGGCTGTTGACGTAGAGGAAGCAGCTGATCAGGGTGCCGTTGGTCTTCCGTTTGAGGTCGATCCGGCGGCTCAGGTACATGGTGCCCATCGAGGTCTCGCAGTCTGCGTTGGCCCTCTTGATGTGCTTGTTCAGCAGCATGACCAGAGTCAGGATGTCTCCCTCGGTCACGTCGGCATAGGTGAGGCCCTTGCCGGCGAAGTAGTCCCGGGCCTCGTTATTGGTGCAGACGGGGAGGATCCCTGTCTTTCTCATGTATGCAGCCATCAGTCCGCCACCTCCTTGCAGCTGGGCGACTTGCCCGTAGTGAGCCAGGCCAGCCAGCAGGCGCGGCAGCTCTGCTCGTCGCAGTGCACCTCGCTGAAGCCGTTGGGAAACGGAGGGCAGGCGCCGGAGATCAGATCGGCGAGCTCGCCGGCGGTGGCGTCTGGGCGCTTTAGGATCTCGATGCCGGGGACCGGAGCTCCCAGCTGCTTCTCTCCGGAGGTGATGGCCTCGGCGACCACCTGCTCCATGGCGTCGATGAACGCCCTGCGCGGGATCGAGTTGCGATACTTGTCCAGCACTTTGCTGGTGATCCGGGTGATGGTGGTGATCTTGTTCATGGTGTCCTCCTTATTTGATCTCGCGGATTGTAGTCCGGAAATGGAAGCAGACGATGTTATAGCCGGCCACGCCGAAGGTCTCGATCACGGCCTTGCCTTCGGCCCCGATAATGATGCCGTTAATATCTCCTTTGCCGCCGATGTCCAGGCCAGAAGCGTCTGTGATCGTACCGACGACCCTGTTGATCCGGCTGATCAGGTCGGCGAGCTTGGCCTTTTTCTCGTCCTCGAGGACGTTTTCGAGCCACTGCTCGCGCTCGGTTTCGTCGCGGATCTCGAGCAGCCGGTTGGTGATCTGATCGGTCCTGGCGGCGAGTTTCTCGCGGATGCTGCGATAGTCGAGGCCGCGCTCCTTCAGGAACTCCTCGACGGCCTGACGGGGCCAGAGGTTTGCAAGGTCGCTGTCACTGGGCTCCCGGTCCATGTAGATCTGGCGGTAGCGCTCCAGCTCGGGAAGGGTGTGCAGCGCTTCCAGACGAGCCTCACGCTCTTTCTGGCGGAGCTCCTTCCGGTACTCGATGAAATCGATCCGGCGCTGCCGGTAGTAGATGATCGCGCTGGCCTTCCACCTCTCGAGGAAGTCTTTGATCACTTGTGGGGTGTTCGCCTCGATGAAGGCGTCCCTGCTGATCTGAGCCCCGAGCTTGTCCTGCCAGTTTTTCAGGATGCGGCGGGCGTCTTCGAGCTTGCCGGTGGCGGTCTTGATGTCGTCCTCCTTGTAGCGGATGTCATACTGGTCGGCGCCTTTGGCGATCAGTTTGGCCAGCTGCTCGCGGTGCTTCGCGAGAACGGCCTCGCGCTTTGCGACGGCGCTCTGGGCGTTTATTACCTTAGCTTCGAGCTCTTTACTCGTCATTGTGTGTCCTCCTGTCGGTGGTGTGTTCTCTTTGGAAGTAGAATATTTTTCTACCATCAACAAGATAGCATGGGCATAGAATTATGTCAAGATATTTTTGCAAAAATAGTAGAAAAATTTTACACCGTATGGTAGAATGACCTCGGAGGAGGTGCTTCATGTATGAACGAACTCGGCAGTTTGATTAAACGGAAGCGCGAAGAACTCGGACTGAGCCAGGAGGAGCTGGCCCGGATCCTTGGATATAAACATAAAAGCAGCATTAACAAGATCGAGCTGGGCCTTGCCGACGTCCCCAGGACGAAGGTGCCGGCCTTTGCGAAGGCGCTGGGCATGACTCCGGTGGAGTTCTCCGGCTGGACAGAGAAGCGCGTCGAGAACAGCTTCAGCTATTGCCTGGAGCAGCAGATGGCGCTCCTGGGTTATAACCTCATTTATAGCGCCGACGGCGATGTCATTCTGACCCATGACGGCGCTGAGTATGAGGTGACAGAGCAGGACGTGAAGGAGCTGGAGGCCCGTGTCGCTCTGTATATCGACTTTATGCTGGGCGATCTGGCGAAGAAGGCCCGGAAGATCGGAGGCTGATGTGTATGTTTGGACATGGTAAAAAGAAAGCGGCCGCCGAGATGATGGCGCCGCAGTGGATGAAGATACTGGTCGAGAGCCGGGACATCGTAAACAGGACGACGGATCCGGATGTCTTTTTCTCTCGATATGATACCGTCAAGGAGACGGCCGAAAAGCTGGCCAGCATCTCGAAGTATGTGAAATTTAAGGGAACGAAGCCGGCCGAAGTGCTGCGGATGGCTGTGGGTCAGGAGCAGGCCGCCGTCCGGGATCTGATCGTTCGCTGCTTCCAGAAGGCCCAGCTGAACGCCGAGAAGCTGAAGACAGAGAAGGGAAAGCTCGGCCAGTTTGAGAAGTTCCAGAGCTCTCTGGAGGCGTACTTCTTCCGGATGTCTGACGAGAACGCCCAGCTGGTCCGGGATCTACACGATGAAGCACTAAAGCAGATCGGAGGGTGAGCCTATGCGTGGCGTTATTTATGCCAGATACTCACCGGGCCCACGCCAGACGGAACAGTCCATCGAGGGCCAGGTGGCTGATTGTAAATATTATGCAGAGGAGAACGGGATCGACATCATCGAGGTGTATGCCGACCGGAAGGTCTCCGGCAGGAGTGTCGTCGGCCGTGACGAGTTCCAGCGGATGCTGCGGGACGCGGAGCGCGGTCTGTTTGACTGCGTCCTGGTGTGGAAGATCGACCGCTTCGGCCGGGATCGCCAGGACATCGCCCTGGGTAAATTGACTCTGAAGCGTGCCGGCGTCAAGCTGATGTACGCGAAGGAAAGCGTCCCGGAGGGCCCGGAGGGGATCATCCTGGAGAGTGTGCTGGAAGGTCTGGCCGAGTATTACTCCGCCGATCTCCGGCAGAAGGTCATCCGAGGCATGAAGGAGACAGCGAAAAAGGGCCAGTATTGCGGCCAGCCGCTGCCCATCGGCTACAAGGTGGACGCGCAGCGCCACGTCATCATCGACGAGGAGAAGGCTGCCGTCGTCCGGGAGGCGTTCCGGATGCACATCGCCGGCGCTCAGACGAAAGATCTGATCGATCTGTTCCGGAGTCGTGGGATCACCGGCCAGCGAGGCCGTCCGATCTCCCAGGCCGTGATCTATCGGATGCTGCGGAACAGGAAGTACCTGGGCGAGTTCGAGGTCCAGGGCGTGCCGCTGCCGGTGGAGCCGATCATTGACAAGGCCACCTTCGAGGAGGCGGCCCAGCATTTCAAAACGAGCCGCAACAATGCAGCGGGGAGGGCGAAGATGGACTATTTGCTGAGCTGTAAATGCTTCTGCGGGTACTGCGGCGCCATGCTTAACGCAGAGGCCGGCACCAGTAAAACCGGGAAGGTGTACCACTATTACAAGTGCGGAGACAAGAAGCGCGGGAAGAAGTGCGAGATGAAGGCGATCCCCCAGGACCGTCTGGAGGACGCTGTGATCCTGGCCACGGTTCACGATATGCTGACCGATGACATGATCGACAAGCTGGCCGTCCGCGTCCTGGAGGTCCAGGAGCAGGAGCTGGCCGACGACCCGGTCGCTGCTCTCCGCCGCCGTCTGGACTCCGTCAGGAAGCGCCAGAGGAACTTGCTGGACGCCATCGAGGAAGGTGGGGCCCGGGGCCTGGTCTCTCGTCTGAGCGCCCTGGAGGACGAGGAGGAGGCTCTCGCGATAGAGATCGAGCGGGCAGAAATAAAAAGGCCCCGACTCACTCGTGAAGTGGTCGAGGCCTGGCTGCGCTCTTTCCGGGATGGTGACGTCACCGATGACGACTTCCGGGCGAGGCTGATCGACACGTTCGTGGCCAGGATCGAAGTCCGGAACGACGTGGCGCTGATTTTTTACAATATAAGAGAAAAAGGACCGCACTCGAAAGTTCGAGTACGGTCCGAATGGTGGAGCCGAGGGGAATCGAACCCCTGTCCGAAAGCAACTTGGAAAGAACTTCTCCGGGCGCAGTTTGTTATTTGCATTCCCTTTCCCCGGCGGGAACAAACACCCTACGAGAATCGGTAGCTTCATCATGCGTGGTATGGGCAAAGCTTACCATACGCACGTTCTCCGCTTAAATCACACCCGAGCCCGGGTCAGCGGAACTCCCGGGGCGGATGGGCGCCTAATCAGGCAGCCAGGGCAACAGTAGTGTTGTCAGTTAAATTTAAAAAATTGCCCGTTTTATCGTGGCCAGGCGCCACGGCCCGCTATTCCAGCCTCACTACCCCCGTCGAAACCAGTACGGCCCCATGGGAAGCTGCAAAATACCATCGGTATCTTGCAGCCGATAGCTGACTTAGAATCTTCCGTAAGGATCGGGGAGCTTGTTCGGCTCCGGGTAGGTCTCGCCGTGGGTGTCCACGGTGATGGAAGCGATTTTCTGCTCCACCTGAGGACGGTCATTGCGGTCGGTCTGGACGGAGGCGATGGCGTCCACCACGTCCATGCCGGAGGTCACCTTGCCGAAGGCGGCGTACTGGCCGTCCAAGTGCTTGGCGTCGGCGTGCATGATGAAGAACTGGCTGCCCGCGGAGTTGGGGGAGGAGGAACGCGCCATGCTGAGAACGCCCCGCTTGTGCTTCAGGTCGTTCTTGACGCCGTTGAAAAAGAACTCGCCCTTGATGCAGTAGCCGGGGCCGCCCATGCCGGTGCCCTCGGGGCAGCCGCCCTGAATCATGAAGCCGGGAATGACTCTGTGGAAGATCAGACCATCATAAAAATGGTGATTGCACAGGTCGATGAAGTTGCGGACGCTCTGGGGCGCTTTGTCGGGATACAGCTCGCCTTCGATGACACCGCCGTTTTCCATGGTGATCTTGAATGTAGGATTCATTGACTTCTCTCCTTCATGGCCCGGTCGATCTGACGCTTGGCGTCCTTCTCTGCCGCGGCCTGTCGTTTGTCGTATAGCTTTTTGCCTTTGCACAGCCCGACCTTGACCTTCACCCGGCTGCCCTTGAAATAGACGGACAGGGGGATCAGGGCGTAGCCGTCCTGCTTGACCTTGCCGTAGAGCCGCATGATCTCCCGCTTGTGCAGCAGCAGACGGCGGGGGCGGCGGGAGTCAACGTTGAAGCGGTTGCCGTGGTCGTAGGGGGAAATGTGCATCTGGTTTAAGAGCATGTCGCCGTCCTTGATGCCGCACCATGCGTCCTTCAGGTTCAGCGTGCCTGCCCGGATGGACTTGACCTCGGTGCCCACCAGCTCGATGCCCGCCTCGATCTCTTCTTCCACGAAGTATTCGTGATAGGCTTCCCGGTTCCGCGCCATGACCTTTACGCTTGCCTTTTCCAGATGTCTCACCCCCCACGCAATTCTACGGTCATTATACCATAACTGTCAAGGGGATTATACCGTCCGGAAAAGTAAATGTTTCCGCTTACAGCAGACGCAATCCGGAAGATTGCCGCTACACCCCGCCAAACAGAAACTGCGCCAAATCCTTCGTGGACGCAAAGGAAAAATCGCATAGCCGGGTCATTTCCTCCGTGATCTCCGGACAATCCCGCCGACCCCAACCGGCAAAGGCGATGGGGACACCGGCGCTTCGCGCCATTTTCCAAGCGAGCTTCACATCGTCCACCACCAGCAGCTGGGACTGGGTATAGCCGTATTTTGCCATGATCTGCTCCAGCGGCCACGGGCTGGGCTTCCGCAGTTCCTCCGGTAAGTCCCAGCCGTAAATGTCGTCGGGGAGGATGCCGAAGTGGGTCTCGTAGTCCCGTGTGATGTTCTGGATGCAGGAATGGGAGACGACACAGATTTTTCCGCCGGCTTCCTTCTGGCGGCGGATGATGTCGCCGATGCCGGGGAAGGGGGCGGGGATGTGATCGACGATGTATTTCTGCCAGCCGTGGTATTCGTCCACAATTTCCTGCTCGGTAAAGTTGTACCACTTCCGGCACATGTCGGCAAAGCCCAGACGGAAGCAGCCCTCGGTGTACTCGTGGAGGGTGATTTTCGTCCCCGGGCGGAATTGATTCAGAATGTAGCAGAAGAAGGGATAATTGACGGTGGCCTCGCTCTGCACGACGGTATCGTCGTGGTCGAGGACAAGACAGGGGTATTTCAGCATAGAAGTTCTCCCAATATTTTTATCTTTTCTCATTATACCAGACGCCGGGCGGCGGCGCAACCACAAAATTCCTCTTGCATATATCGAACAAATGTGCTACAATGACAAAAACAAAAGGAGGTGGGCGCGATGGTGCGGAAAACATGCCCGGTGGATGTGATATCGGTATGCAGCGCCAGCGGGGATATCCGCCCGCTGCGGCTGCGGGTGGAGGACGAGGAACAGGGGCTTATCCGGGTGAATATTGACGAAGTGATCAGCGTGAAGGAAGTCCCCTACGTGGGCGTGGAAGCGAGGATATTCCTGTGCCGGGGGACGGTGGACGGGCGGCAGCGGCAATTTGCGCTGAAATACCTCATCCGCGCCCACTGCTGGTGCCTGATGGACAGGATGTATTGATTTTTCACAGTGGAAATTATGGGGAGATTGTTGTATTATGGTGGTAAGAAACTGTCCGGGAGGAAGCACTATGGCAATCGTGACCTTTTACAACGGCGACCCCAAGGACGCGCCGAAAACCACCATGCCCGCCCATCTGGGGGCAAATGCCATCATCACCTGCAAAAACCGCCTGTTGCTGGAAAAGCGCAGCGACTCCGACGTCTGGGGGCTGGTCGGCGGCGGCTGCAAAAAATGGGAGACCGGCCGGCAGGCCATCGTTCGGGAAGTCTATGAAGAACTGGGACTGCGCATCGCCCCGGAACGGTTCCGGAAGCTGGCGGTGTACGACAACCCCGGCCGGATCGCCGCCTTCCGGGACGGCAGCATCTGGCGCATGGTGATCGTGGTATACGCGCTGGAACTGGAGGAGGAGCCGGAAATGCACATCAGCAGAGAATCCAAGGATCTTCGCTTTTTCAGCCGGGAGGAAATCGGGAATATTGAAATAGCGATCACCCATAGGGATATCGTGGACGACTGGTTTGTCAAGGCAATTTGTGAATAAACGGAAAAGAAAAAGGATTCCTTATACAATTATTGAAAAAATACTTGTATATTCACGGAAAGTATGCTAATATACAAGGTAAACGGTGCAGTATCCTAGTCGGGGTGGCCATCTTCCAGGAAGGGCCTAAAAATCCTTTGAAGGGCACATCGATGAAGTCCCTGGTGTTTGCTTGTTACGCCCAGTTTCGGGTGGATGCTGGGGGTTAAGGATTCCGGGCGCGCGCAACGGCATGACGCATACGACCCGGTTTCCGTGGAGACTTGAAGCTTGTGCGACGACGGTTGAAGCCCTTAGGCGGCTCCGATCGCGTACGAATCAGGTATGAACCTGCAAGGCGGTGCACAGAATCGTGTGCTGCGTGCAGCGTAGCCTGCCTTGCGTGGAAATGCGGGAAAAGAAGACCAGACGGCCGGTCGCTATGGCCATAGCGGCTGCTGTCATCGCTTCTGGAAACCATTTCTGCAAAAGAGGCTAAGATCATGGCTTCCCTCGTTGTGGAAAACACCTAGGCTGTCGTAAAAGGGCAGGCAGGGGATTGCAGTACGGACTAAGTGGCAATCGGGTACCCATTATCATGGCAACACTTGGGCGGATGAATGAAATGGAAACGGCCTGTGCGGCAACGGCAGGTTTCATCCGGTGAAAAACAACCCGACCTAAGCCGTAAGATTTACTCTGCCTGCCACCGTTTTTTCATTTACTATATTTCTCAGAAGGAGAATGTTTTCGTGGCGAAAACCGACCCTGAGGCTGCCAGACGGCAGCGGCATAAGACGATCCGCTGGGTCGTCACCGTTTTCCTGATCACGGTTGCGATTTCCGGCATCATTTCTCTGGTCTCGGACGAGGTGATGGACAGCAGCAGCCTTCCCGTGGCCTTTCTCATTCTGCTTGCCATCGTGATGGTGGGCATTATCTTCGATATCATCGGCATGGCGGTGGCCTCGGCGGACGAAAAGCCGTTCCATTCCATGGCCGCCCGGAAGGTGCCGGGTTCCCAGGAGGCTATCCGGCTCCTGCGCAACGCGGAGCGGGTCAGCTCCATCTGTAACGACGTGGTGGGCGATATCTGCGGCGTTGTCTCCGGCAGCGCGTCGGCGACCATTGCGGCGCTGATCCTGACGCAGGTGGACGTGGGCTGGCCGCGGGGCGTTTCGCTGGTCATGTCCGCCCTCGTGGCGGGGCTGACCGTGGGCGGCAAGGCCATCGGCAAGACCTTCGCCGTCAATTCCTGCACGCAGATCGTTCACATGGTGGGCAAGGTGCTCCATGCCCTGAATGGCCTGCATGGTAAAAAGAAAAAGTAATATGTTAGGTTGTGTCGAACGTGAGCATTTTACAGAAAATCAACGGCCATGACGACCTTACCGCTCTGGATGACCGGCAAAGAACCCAGCTCTGTGGGGAAATCCGGGAGTTTCTGATCTCCAACGTTTCCAAAACCGGCGGACATCTGGCCGGAAACTTAGGCGTGGTGGAGCTGAGCGTGGCCATCGAGACCGTTTTTAATACCGAGATAGACCGCCTGGTTTTTGATGTTGGGCATCAGTCTTATGTGCATAAGCTGCTGACCGGACGCCAGGCGGATTTTCCGCATCTGCGGCAGTACGGCGGCCTGTCCGGTTTCCCCAAGCCATCGGAGAGTGATACGGACGCCTTCGTGGCGGGACATGCTTCCAGCTCCGTTTCCATCGCTCTGGGTATGGCGCGGGCGAGGACGCTCCTGCATCAGGACTACAATGTGGTCGCTCTGATCGGGGACGGCGCCTGCACCGGTGGTATGGCTTATGAAGGGCTGAACGACGCCGCGGTGAGCGGCGAGCCGATGGTCATTATCCTCAACGACAATGAAATGTCCATCGGCAGGAACGTGGGCGGCGTGTCACGGCATCTGTCCCGTCTGCGCTCCAGCGGCCATTATCTGAAGGCCAAGCGCTGGTACCGGGAAATTATGAAGAAGACCGCCGTCGGCCGGGCGGCGTACCGGGTGACCCGGCGGCTGAAAAACAGGCTGAAGCGGTTTTTGCTGCCCGCGTCCCTGTTTGAAAATATGGGATTTACCTATCTGGGGCCTGTGGACGGCCATGACCTGCCGGGGCTGATCTCTCTGCTTACTACCGCCAAGGGCCTTGCCGAGCCGGTGGTGGTGCATGTGGTCACGAAAAAGGGCTGCGGCTACCGCTTTGCCGAGGAAGACCCGGCAAAATTCCACGGAATCGGGGCGTTTGACCCGGAAACCGGAAAAAAACTGGCAAAAAAAATCACGTCCTATTCCGATTCCTTCGGCGAGGCTGTGATGGAGCTTGCTCAGAAGGATGACCGGATCTGTGCAATTACAGCCGCCATGCCGGGGGGCACGGGGTTGCTGAAGTTCATGCGGGAATACCCCAAACGCTTTTTCGATGTAGGCATTGCGGAAGAACACGCGATCTCCATGGCGGGCGGTCTTGCCAAGCAGGGAATGGTGCCGGTGGCAGCGATCTATTCCACCTTTTTACAGCGCGCCTATGACCAGATCATGCAGGATATTGCCATGCTGCACCTGCATGTGATCCTCGCCATAGACCGGGCGGGGCTTGTGGGGGACGACGGCGCTACCCACCACGGCGTGTTTGACGTCGGATTTTTGCGGCAGGTGCCGGGTATGCTGATTCTGTCGCCCGCCAGCCTTGCAGAACAAAAGGATATGCTTTCTTGGGCGGCGGAAACATACAACGGCCCCGTGGCAGTCCGCTATCCCCGTGGCGGGGAGGGCAGTTACCGGGATTCCGCATGGCAGCCCGGCGAAAACGTGGAGACGGAAGGGCTTCTGTGCTGCCACCGCCGGGGCAAAGACGTGACGCTGGTGACCTACGGCTCCATGCTGGATAATGTCCTGGATGCGGCGGAGATTTTGTCCCGGCGGGGCATTGAAGCGACCATTCTGCGGCTTCTCACGGTGTCCGCCCTGCCTGCCCGGGAAATTATCGCGGAAATGTCCGAAAAACGCCGCGTGATCGTGGCGGAGGAAGTCTGCACCGGCTCCGGTATCCGGGAGGCGCTGGCATGGGAGCTGCGGAAGCTCTGCCCGGACTGCCGGGTGGACGGCGTCGATCTGGGGGCGGACTTTGTTACCCACGGTTCGACGAAGGAGCTTTACCGGCATTACGGTCTGGACGGGGAGTCCATCGCAAATTATACCCAGGGGGTGCTGTCCTAAGTGAAGGTAAAGAAGAGACTGGATGTTCTGTTGACGGAACGGAATCTTGCGGACAGCCGCTCCAAGGCACAGGCCGTCATCATGAGCGGCCTTGTATATGTGGACGGCCAGAAGGCAGACAAGGCCGGCGTTTCCTATGACGAAACGGTGGAAATTGAGGTGCGGGGCGCGGCGTGCCCCTACGTCAGCCGGGGCGGATTGAAGCTGGAAAAGGCGCTGCGGGACTTCGGCGTAAAAACCGAGGGCTGTGTGTGCAGCGATTCCGGCGCGTCCACCGGCGGATTTACGGATTGCTTATTGCAGCACGGGGCGAAAAAGGTGTTTGCCATCGACGTCGGCTACGGCCAGCTGGACTGGAAAATCCGCTCCGACCCGAGAGTCGTGGTCATGGAGCGCACCAATATCCGCTATGTTACCCCGGAACAGCTGGGGGAGCCGCTGGACTTGTCCGTGGTGGACGTGAGCTTTATTTCGTTAAAGCTGGTTCTGCCCGTGATCAAAACACTGTTGAAGCCCACCGGGCAGGTGCTCTGCCTGATCAAGCCCCAGTTTGAAGCGGGGAAGGAGAAGGTGGGCAAAAAGGGCGTCGTCCGGGAAGAATCTACCCACAAAGAGGTGCTGGACAATTTTGTTGCCCTTGCGGACGAGCTGCAATTCAAAATTCTCGGCCTGACCTTTTCCCCGGTGAAGGGGCCGGAGGGGAATATTGAATTTCTGGGGCATCTGACGCTGGACAATGTGGCGGGCATTCGGCCGGATACGGCGCTGGTGGCGGAATTGGCGCACCAGACGCTGGACAAGGGGGAAAATTCATGAAAAATGTCATTCTGACCCCCAATCCCTACCGGGACAGGAACTTTCAGACGGTGCGAAGCGCTATCCAGATTCTGAAAGATGCGGGCATTCAGCCCAAACTGTGCCTGCCCTTTGAGGTAGACCGCAATTACGAGCTGCCGAAAGATCTGCGTTTTTCCCGGCTGGACAGAGAATTGCCCAATGCCGAGCTGGTGATCTGCTTCGGCGGCGACGGGACCATCCTGCACATGGCCAAGGCGGCTACCCGGAGGGGCGTCCCCCTTCTCGGCGTGAACATCGGCACCATGGGCTTCATGGCGGAGCTGGAAAGCACCGAGCTGGAAAAGCTTTCCATGCTGGCCACCGGGGAATTCACCACGGAAAAACGCATGATGCTGGACGTGACGGTGCAGCGCAGCCGGGACATTCTGTTCCACGACATCTGCTTGAACGACGCGGTGATCACCAAGGGTGTGATCGCCAGAATCGTGCATCTCTCCGTAAAATGCGACGGTGTGCAGGCCATGGAGTGCGGCGGCGACGGCGTGATTGTAGCGACGCCTACCGGCTCCACCGCCTACAGTCTTTCCGCCGGAGGCCCCATTGTGGAGCCGGAGGCGAACAACATCATCATTACGCCCATCTGCGCCCATGAGGTGGGCAGCCGGTGCATCGTGGCATCCGACCGGCGAGTGGTCACCGTGGAGATGGTGCGCAACGCCCGGCGCAACGCCTATGTCTCCGTGGACGGAGGCAGGGCGTTCCGGCTGAATCTGGGCGATGTGGTAACGGTTCAGAAATCTCATCTGGAAACGAAACTGGTTCGGTTGAAGGAACGCAGTTTTTATGATGTGGTCAACGCGAAATTTAAGAAAGTGTAAGAGGTGACCGGGTTTGAAATCGAAGAGACAGGCAAAAATTATGGAGATCATCTCCACAACAAACGTAGAAACACAGGAGCAGCTGCTTAAGGAATTGCAGGAAGCGGGCTTCACCAGCACCCAGGCGACCATTTCCCGGGACATTAAGGAGCTGCGGATCGTCAAGGAGTTGACCAGCTTCGGCACCTACCGCTACACGACGGCGGCAAGAGAGGTGCCCAGCGCCTTTACGGGGCGGCTGAACACCATTTTCCGGGAATGCGTCACCAGCTTTGACTATGCCCAGAATATCATCGTCATCCACACCCTTCCGGGACTGGCCAACGCGGCGGCCTCCGCGCTGGACGCCATGAATATGAACGTGGTGCTGGGGACGCTGGCCGGTGACGACACGGCAGTGGTCATCATGCGGGATACCAACGCCGCCGCGGCCTTCTGCGGTGAGATCAAGAGCCTGATAGGCGGCTGAGAGGGGGAATAACCGTGCTGAGCCTTCTGCATATTGAAAATATCGCGGTGATAGAAAGCGCGGATATTTCCTTCGACGGGGGATTTACCGTCCTCACCGGCGAGACCGGCGCGGGCAAATCCATTGTCATTGACGCGATTTCAGCCATCCTCGGCGAGCGGGCATACCGGGACATGATAAGGACCGGGGCGAATAAGGCCACCGTCCGGGCGGTGTTTACCGGGGTTCCAAAGTTACAGTGGTTCGAGGACAACGGCGTGGAATACGACCCGGAGACCATCGTCCAGCGGGAGATTTTTCTGGACGGGAAAAATGTCTGCCGGGTCAACGGGAGCCTCGTAACGGTGTCCATTCTGCGGAAGCTGGGTATCCAGCTCATCAACATCCACGGCCAGCATGATTCCGCGTCGCTGTTTGACGAGGACAACCATCTTGCTTTTCTGGACGCATTTGCCGGGAATGAGGCGCTGAGAAGCGACTACGGAGAAAAATACGAGACTGTGGCGAAGCTGCGGCGGGAAATCGACCGCCTGACCATGGACGAAGGGGAAAAGCTGCGCCGCATGGAGACCCTGAAATACCAGATCGCCGAGATCGAAAAGGCAGAGCTGGAGCCGGGAGAGGACGAAAGACTGGAAGACCGCCGGAAGATCCTGCAAAACGCCGAAAAACTGAGCAACGGCATGGAAACAGCTGTGGAATGTCTCTACGGCGGGGACGATACCGACGGCGCCGCCGGGCTGCTCGCACAGGCGGAGTACGCCCTTGCCCGGCTGTCCCGGTTCAGCGACAGCTTCAACGCTCTGCATGAACGGGTAGCCGACCTGATGTATCAGGTTCAGGACGCCGCTGAGGAGGTTCGGGACGCCCGGGACGGCTTAAGCTATTCCGCCGACGAGCTGGAACAGATCGAGTCCCGGCTGGACGTCATTCACAAGCTGCGCCGGAAGTACGGCACGACCTGCGAGGATATCCTTGCGTATCTGGACAGCGCGAGAAAAGAGCTGGACGACATCGAATTTGCCGACGACCATCTGGAACGGCTGAAAGGGAAGCTCCAGAAGGCGGAAAAAGCCGCATGGGACGCGGCGATCGCCCTCCGGGAGAATCGGAAAGCGGCAGCAAAGGCCATGTCGGAGCGCATCCTGACGGAGCTGACCCAGCTGGATATGCCGAGAGTGCAGTTTTCCTGCGAGTTCCGGGAGACGGAGCTGACTGTAGCCGGCGCGGACGCCGTGGCGTTTTACATGTCCGCCAACGCGGGCGAAGCCCTGAAGCCCATGAGCAAGGTGGCCTCCGGCGGTGAGCTGGCGCGAATCATGCTTGCCATGAAGAACGTTCTGGCGGAAAAAGACCAGGTGGAGACCCTGATTTTCGACGAGGTGGACACCGGTGTTTCCGGTCGGGCCGCCCAGAAGGTCGCCCAGAAGCTGAAAAGCGTCGCCGCCCACAAACAGGTGCTGTGCGTCACCCATCTGCCTCAGCTGGCGGCATTGGCGGACAACCATCTGCTCATCGCCAAGCAGGAGCGGAACGGACGGACATACACCTCCGTGACACCGCTTGACTTGGAGGGCAGAAAGCGGGAGCTGGCGCGTATCATCGGCGGCGCGACGATTACCGAAACCACGCTGAAAAGCGCGGAGGAAATGCTGCGGGGATAAGCCGTCGGTTTACACAGAATTTATGCGAGTTTACCCTTGACAAATTCCGCTCTGTTTGTTAGGATAAGGCAAGCAACACAGTGATGGGAAGAAGTAAGCGTCCCGATTCCCGCCAGAGAGCTGCCGGCAGGTGCAAGGCAGTGGGGAAAAGCGCCGAAATACCTCCCGGAGTGGCCTTTCTGAACGGTAGTAGGGAAGGACGGGGTTCGCCCGGTACAGCGAGAGGCGTTGCTGGACGCTGTGAGGGCATTTTTCGTGAGAAAGTGCCGAATTAGAGGTGGTACCGCGTATTTTACGCCCTCTATCCGTTTGGATAGAGGGCGTTTTTGCTTGGGAACCTCTGATCAAATCGTCTGCGACTGTGAGCGGATCTTTTCCGCCCACTCTTCGGTATCGAAAACGGGGAATACACAAAGTATTCCG
>ERZ1673730.438-NODE-438-length-53991-cov-9.981052_pt1 | contig 53991 bp, 82 predicted proteins | sample MGYA00580200_ERZ1673730 | MGnify/ENA primary metagenome ERZ1673730 (study PRJEB41218, sample SAMN15661761) | gut metagenome | host: Homo sapiens | place: Canada: London | collected 2015-08-20/2019-03-30 | study: EMG produced TPA metagenomics assembly of...
GTTCGGCAAGCTGATCGGCCGCGCCATGGCGGAGGAGCGGGAGGACTACATCCTCGCCCTGTATCTGGCTCGCTACGCCGGTCTGCGTATCCACGAATGCGTCCGTATGGACACCGCCGCGGCGGAGCGTGCGCTGCGTGAAAACGCCCTCACCGTGAAGGGCAAGGGCGGCAAAACCCGGATCGTCCCTATTGAGGACGACCGTATCACGATGATGCTGCAACGGCTGCTGGAGAAAACGGAGCGCGGCCACAAGCTGCTGGTGCCGGACGGCGTTCCCACCGACCGGGCCATCAATGCTATGCAGCAGTTTATCCTCCGCCACCGTGACGCCATCTGCGACCCCACCGCACCGGACAGGCGCATTACCTTTCATGGACTGCGGCATACCTACGCCGCTGAAAAGTATACATCTCTCGTCGATGGCGGCATGACGCCGTTGGACGCCCATTTTACCGTGTCACGCCTGTTGGGACACGAGCGGCCCGACGTGACGGATATTTATCTGGCGTCCGTGAAGGGAGGGACTGCCCGTGGAGAATAAGTACCGCGACCTGCATGACCTTCCCATGACACTGCGGGTGGAGGACTTGATGCCCCTCCTCGGCATCGGGCGCAACACCGCCTACGAACTGATCCGCAGCGGACAGATACGAAGCGTCCGTATCGGTAGGCAAATTCGTATTCCGAGAGATGCCTTGCTGGAGTTTTTGGATGGGAGGATAATTTAAATGACAATGCCGCAAAGAAAAAATTTGCGGGATGACCTCCTGCTGTCGTATAATAATATTGTGATCTTCCCTGCGCGGCAAAAGGAGGGAATCATTCATGCCGCGTAAACCAAGCAAACCCAAAACCACACGTCGCGGAAAGAACGAAGGCAGCGTCTATCGCCGCAAGGACGGCAAATGGGTCGGTCAGGTGACGGTAGGCTATCACCCCGATACCGGCAAGACCATCCGCAAATACACCTACGCCAACACCCGCGAGGAGGCGGCGCACTGGATCGCCCTGACGCTGGTTTCCGAAACATCCAAGGCCGCCCCTTCACTGGCATCTGAATTGCTGTTGAAGGACTTTCTGCATCGCTGGCTGACCACGTTCAAAACCTACGAGGTCTGCAGCCGTACCATGGAGCTGTATTATTCCTGCGAGCGGTTACATATCGTTCCCGCATTAGGAGACATCCCCGTGGCGGCGCTGACAGCCTCCCGCATCCAGACGTTCCTCTATTACCTGCAAGCGGAAAAGCAGCTCTCCCGCCGCACCATTTCACTGGTGCGCAGTATCCTGATCCAGCTGTACGACTACGCCGTGGAGATGTCTCTGGCTCCGATCAATCCCGCCCGCAGCACAAAGCTGCCCCGGCAGCCGCAGCGCCCGGAATCAGAGAAAAAAGTTATTCCCATCGCTCAACGAGAAGCGGTGCTGGCCGCGGCGCAGAAAGACCCCATCATGTGCCCCATTATCACCACGCTGCTGTTCACCGGCATGCGCATCGGCGAGTTGCTGGCGCTCCAATGGAAGCATATCGACTTTGCGGCCCACACCATCACCATCGCGCAGTCTGTGACACGGGAGCTGACCTTCGACGAAAACGGGAAAACAGTAGATATGACCGATGCGCTGGGCTCTACCAAGACCCGCACTTCCCATCGAATTATTCAGGCTCCAGAGCTGGTGCTGACACGACTGCGGGAATGGATGCGCTATGTGGCGACTCTGCCAAAAGGGTTGGAGGTGCTGACACCGGAGGGCTTTGTTTTCATCAGCACACGCACCATGTCCATGCGGACATACAGCGGCTTCCGCGCCAGCTATCGTCACTTCCTGGCTCGCAACGGCTTTTCCGACGAGGGCTTGAATCTCCATCGGTATCGCCACACCTACGCTTCCATGCTTTTGGAGCAGGAAATCAACCCCAAGATCGTCCAGAAGCTGCTGGGTCATCGGGACGTGTCCACCACGCTGGGCATCTATACCCATGTGGTGCCGGAGGTATTCGCCGGCGTCGCCGCCGCTGTGGATACTGCCTCGCAGCAGTTGATGGACGGCACTTACACACCCAAGCGCAGCGCAGAAGCCGTCAGGGCGCAGCTACAGCAGATCGACCCGATGTTATCGGAGGACATGACCGTAAATCTCAAGTATTTGTAAGGTTCTCAGGGCGCAAAAGCCGTACAGCTTAATACAGCTAGAGACCTAAAACAAGGCAATATTTGAAAACATAAGGCGGCAAAGCGTCCATCACTCGCAGACACAGAAAAATTCATCAAAAACGAGAAAACCTTGGAAACACAAGGTTTCCAAGGTTTTCTCTTGGTGGAGACTGCTGGACTCGAACCAGTGACCTCCTGCGTGTGAATTATGGTGCACAAATATTTACAACTATTCTGGATGATTTAAGCGGTTTTTGGCGATTGTTTTACATGAAACTGTAATGTAAAACTGCATAAGACTTTTTTAGTTTTTTTCGGTTACTGACAAATTGCTAACACGTTCCACCTCTGATATTAGTTTTTCTGCGTCGGCGTGGACATAGATGTTGGCGGTGGTGGAGAAGCTCGCGTGGCCGATGATCTTCTGCAAAGTTTCCGGCTGTATGCCTACGCTTCTTGCCCATGTTGCGTAGGTGTGGCGCGTGGCGTGGGGCGTGTGCTTTGGGATGCCGAGCTTTTCCAGCAGAGGGTAAAAGTCACGTTTGCGGTAATTGGCGGGGATGCGCTGCCCGTCGTAGCCGGACAATAGCAGATCGCCGTCGGCCCGGTCGGCAAAGTAGGAAAAATACTTCCTGCCCTCCGGACGTATTGGGATGACGCGGTCTCTACCGGCTTTTGTCTTTTCCCCTCCGATGACATACGTCTCGTGGTAGTCCACCAGCGGCAGGGAAAACAATTCGCCGATGCGCATACCGGTGTAAAGCAGCATGAGGGCGATTTTGGCAGCATCGGAGCCGTCTTTTTCCAACAGCGCGATCTCGTCATCCGTAAAGATGGCTTTTTCTTTTTTGACCTGCTGGGGGAGCTTGACGTATTTGGCAAAATCGGTGGTGGCGATCTCCTCACGGACGGCCCAGCGGGACATCTGCGTCATGAGCTGCTTGTACTTGGACAGCGTTGAGTTGGACTTGGCCATGTTGCTGTCGATAATCGCCTGAAAATCCTTTGTACGCAGGTCGCGGAATTTCTTGCCGTGGAGACTGGCGCAGGCCTTATAGGAAATGTCGTAGGCTTCTATCCCCTTCGGACCTATTTCGCGGAAGTGTTCTGCTTTCCATTCCGCAAACACCTCAGAGAACGTCATGTTGAATTTTTCTTCGATCGGTTTGCCGGAAAGCTTTTCCAGCGCAGCCAGCGCGTCGGTTTTCCGTTCGTAATAGCCGATGATCACATGATTTTTGGCAGCGGCCCAGGGGCGTGTACGGCGGCCGGAGAGTTTATAGACTGTGCCGGCTCCGTTGGGGCGCTTCAGGGATTTGCGGGTTTCTTTGACCTGCTTTTTCCCGCAGATGTGACAGTAAACGGCGCCGGGGACAAGCTCGACGCCGCATTTTATACAAGTGGACATAGGGATACCTCACAAAAGAATAACAAGAAACTTGTGAATTACGTCTATTGAAAACAAGAAACTTGTCATATACAATGTCTGTGTAAAATAGAACAAATGTTTTATACGTCGAGGTTTGGCGTGTGCTTTTTTGCGTAACGCAAGTACATTACAAAAACGGAGGCAAAAATGCCGATGCCGGCGGCAAGCAGCAAAAAGACGATCCATGCGAATAGACCGGCCTGCCCGCCCTGAATAAGCCCCAGGTTAGGGACGCGGTAGTCAAAAAAGATATATCCCACGATAACAGCCATAAACATGGCGCACAAAAACGTAAGGCCATAAATAGCAAATTTTGTGTCCCGCGATTTCTTGCGCTGGTATTCAATGGTTTTCGTCATCTGCTCCATGCTGCCCTCAAGGTGAGCTATGCGAACGTCCGCGTCATGAAGCTGCTTCTGATGCTTTAATTGGTCGTTGGCATGCGTCAATTCATCTTCTGTAGTTATGACCGGCTCTATCCCAAAGTATTCATCAAGAGACACACCGAGGGCGGCGCAGATGGCGCCGGCATTATAGACGTTGGGCGCTTTGGATTTGGAAGCAAAAAAGTTTCCGATGGTGGATATGGAAATTCCGGTTTCGTCTGCCAGGTCCTGAATGGTGATATTCTGGCGGTCCCTTGCTTCGCGGCACAATTCCTTTAACGTATCTTCCATTTTTCCCCTCTTTTCCCTTTTTTGGCGGTCAATTATCCTAATTCTGTTGCGAGAAAACAGCGGTTTTCCCTTTTTGGCGTTGACCGACCCAACTTAAAACTGCTACGGTAAAGCCGCAGCAGACATGCGTGATGGTTGGCGTGGCTGCTGCAAGTCCCCGCCGCCGTTGCGGAGGCGGCGGGGACGGCTAAACTAATCTTCTTTTACCAAATGGTTTATTACTTTGCAAGCGACAAAAGTGCAGCAAACGCATACAAAAATGCTGGAGCCCACTTCTTTTGCTTTCTTCCTTTTTTGAGCCTTTTCTTTCTCGGCTTCGATATATGGGCACTTTCCGCCTTTGTGGTCATGCGCCGGGTAGCCATGATGATAATGGTATCCACCATACTGGCGGTCGTAATGGCCGCCGTTTGCATCGGTTCTGCCGGGATGCCCAAAAGAAACGGATAAACAGCAAAGTACAGCGACAGCAATTACTATAATTCTTTTCATAGTATTCACTGTGCCAGCATGTTTCTTTTACGCAGAATGGCAAAGCCCACTGTCTTGATCAGAAAATACAAGATGACGCACAGGATGATTGGTGCGTATAAAGCAAGTTTCTCGGGAGCACCGGCGCGTTGCAGCGCCTCATAAGACAATCCGCAAGGAATGATGGCAAAAATAATGCTTAAGGTTTTATATCCTTTTGCGGTCATAGGTTTCTTTATCAGCGCGGCAACGATCCACGGGATGACACCCTGCCAGCATAGAGAGACAAACAATTTTATGTAGTTCATAAAATACACCCCCTTTCTGGCACCTATTATATAACTTGGTGAAGAAATTACAAGTGTAAGGCGGGGATTTTAGTACAACTGAATAAAAGACTGGATAGGAATTGGACGATTTGACGAAGGAATGAGGGAGAAAATGGACAGAGAGTTGATGGACCGGTTTGTGCAGCTGGGGGAGGCGGAGAAAGACATTATTCTTGCGGCGGCAAAAGCCCTTTTATCTGGAGGAGAAGCATCTCCTTCTGCTCCGGCGTAAGGCGGGGCAGCAAAGACAGCATTTCAAGATCGCGCTCATCGGTAACGGTGGGCGCGGTTTCTTTTTGCTCTTCGGTCAGGGTTTCGACCGGAACGCCAAAATAGTCAGCGATTTTTTGCAAAGTTGCAGAATTTGGTTTGCAGCCTGATTTCCAGCGAGAAACAGTTGCTTTTGCAATTCCCATTTCAAGGGCTGCTGCAGTTGGCTTTATGTTTTTGCTGTTACACAGGCGCAGGTAGTTTTGAAAAAACATACAAATTACCTCAAGAATTTTTGTGCAACCAACCGAAGTTTATTTTGTTAGCGTTTTTGGCTTGACTGTCAACAACGTTAGCGTTATTATACGGCTATGGGTTGAATTTGTTAGCGTAATTGCGGGAGGGCGGTGGTGAGACGGCCCGTTGGCAGCGGGCCGCAGAACTATTGAGGCAGCGCAGATGGCACTGCCAGTCGTGATGCATGATGTGTGACAACTTTATGGTATCACGAAAAGTAAACTTTTGCAACTATAAATTTTGAAAGGAGAAAAGAAATGCCGGAAGCATGGACGGGACGACTGATCGGGAGGATGCACAACAACCGCATCACCTATTCCGACCTGGGCGCAGAGCTTGGGGTCGGAAAGGCGTATGTGTGCCAGATCCTGAACGGCGTAAAGAAGCCGAAAGACATCCAGAAGCGGATGGAGAACGCGCTGGATGCCATTATCGAGAGGAGAAAGAAATGAGCAGGATCGCGACGCTGACGCCGCAGGACGCGGCGCAGTACCTGCGGGATCGTGGGTTGAGCATATCGCCGGATACGCTGCGGCAGGGCATCCGGCAGGGTTTGTATCCCTTTGGGATCGTGATCGAGATGGAGCGAAGCCCTGTGTTCCAGATCTTCAAGAAGCAGCTGGACACATGGATCGCGGAAAGGACGGTGGAGGAATGAGTTGGTTTGCATGGACGCTGGCGTTTATCGGCGCGGCGTGGCTGAGCTGGGCTATCGTCAAGGGCGTGGAGGCGCTAGGGCGATGAGAGAGCGGAACAGGCGGGCGCGGGAATACTCCCGGATGTGCCGTACCAGACGATGGTGCAGGCGTATGTGGGTAGTGGCAATCGTCCTGTGGGTGATGCTGCTGGTGCTGGTGGCGTGGTGCCTGACGCTGCCCCCGGTACAGGAGGACGTGGTGCAGTCACCGCCCACGGCAGAGATCGCGGAGCCGGAGGCGGAGAACGTGCTGGTATGCGACATCACCGGTTATTGCGCGTGCTGTACGCCCTACGCCCACATGAACCAGCGGGATGGCAAGGTGCTGACGGCCTCCGGCCTTTGGGTGCGCATCGGCGAGGCGGTGGCGGTAGACCCGGACGTTATCCCGCTTGGCAGCACCGTGACGCTGGGCGGTAAGACTTACATAGCAGCCGACACCGGAGTGTACGGCTACACGGTGGACGTGCTGATGACCCACGAGGAGGCGGCGCAGGCCGGTGTTGGAAGGGAACTGGTGAGATGGGAATGACCAATTGCCCCATCGAATGCCCCAATCGGCGGATAGGATGCCGCACCGGCTGTCCCGTTTGGAAGCAGCACGAGGCGAAGAAAGCCATCTTCTACGCGGAGCGGATCAAAAACAACGAATTTAAGAACTATAAGGGCCGCGTGATGCGCAAGGCATACCAGCGCATTCAACAGGCCACATGGAGGATGAAATGAACCGATTGAAGGAAAGGCGGCTGGAGCTGGGGCTGACGCAGGAGGCAGTCAGCGGTGTGCTGAAGCTGGCCCGTATCGACACCTGCATGGTGAGCCGGTTTGAAAACGGTGTGTGTCTGCCCACGGAGGAGGTGCTGACGGCGCTGGAGGCGGCACTGCGTACCAGCCGGGCATATCTGTACGGCGAGGATGAGAAAGCCGACATCCCCCAGCGGACGGCGGAAACGGAGCGCATTGCAGCGCTGATCCCCCACGGGCGGCGAAACGCCATCAGCCGTGCGGAGCTGGCGGCGGCGATGCAGACCTCCGACCGGATGATGCGAAAGGCCGTCAGCGAAGCCAAGCGGCAGGGCGTGATGATCTGCAACGACGGCGAGGGATACTACCAGACGGAGGAGCTGGGAGACCTGTACCGGCAGTACAGACGTGACACGGCGCGGGCCATGTCCATCCTCAAGGCACGAAAGCCGATGCGGGATGTGCTGAAAGCGGCTGGGAGGCCGGTATGAGCGTGTTTGACTACAAGGAGCCGCGGGTGGAGCCGAAGCCCTACAAGGTGCCGCGATGCCCGGTGTGCGGCGAGGAAACAGATACCTTGTACAAGAATATTTACGGCGAGACCGTTGGGTGCGATGTGTGCATCCGAACGGTGGACGCATGGGAGGAAAAGAAATGAGCTTGAGTTTATACCATATTGACCAGGCGCTGGAGGCGCTGATCGACCCGGAGACCGGGGAGCTGCTGGACTACGATGCTTTTGAGCAGCTGCAGATGGACAGGGAGCACAAGATCGAGAACATGGTGTGCTGGTCCAAGAGCCTGGACGCGGAGGCAAAAGCCATCCTGGACGAGGAAAAGGAGCTGGCGGAGCGCCGCCGCACGATGGAGCGCAAGCGTGACCGGCTGCGGGACTACGTTGACCGGGCGCTGGACGGGCACCCTTTCCAGACGGCGAAGTGTTCCGTTACCTACCGCAAGAGCACGGCGGTGGAGATCACCAACATGGAGGAGCTGGTGCGGTGGTGCATGGACAACGGCTATGACGGCAAGGTGACGTATGCAGCGCCTACGGTGGCCAAGAGCGACATTGCCCCGCTGCTGAAAGCCGGTGTTGCGGTGGACGGCGCGGAGATCGCCGAGCGGATGAACATGGGGGTGAAGTGATGGGCGCACATGTTTACGGGAAGCTGATGATGATCCAGCAGGAGCTGAAAGCACCGAAGGGGCAGTACAACAGCTTTGCGAAGTACAACTATCGGAGCTGCGAGGATATTCTGGAGGCGGTAAAGCCTTTGTGCATCAAGAACAACGCCACGCTGCTGCTGAATGATGCGGTGCAGGAAGTATCCGGCAGATTTTACGTTGTGGCAACTGCAACGCTCATAGACACAGAGAGCGGTGACAGCGTTTCTGCAAACGCCTACGCCAGAGAGCCGCAGGACAAGAAGGGCATGGATGACAGCCAGATCACCGGCATGGCATCCAGCTACGCCAGAAAGTACGCACTGAACGGCCTGTTCTGCATCGACGACACGAAGGACGCGGACACGGACGAGGCAAAGCGGCAGGAGCATAAGCCTGTAAAAAAGGGCACAATGGAAGTCATTTACTGCCAAGACTGCGGATTGCCTATCACCGCCACGACGAAGCGAGACGGCACCATCTGGGACAGCGCGGACATTGCCAAGTACAGCTCCGGGCGGATGGGCAGGACGCTGTGTGCCAAGTGCATTAAGGCCGCGATGAAGAAGGAGAAGTAATATGCAGCAGGTGACAGTCGATGGCGCGCGGTGGCAGCAAGACAGCGAGGGCACATGGCTGGCGCTGCGGGTGAAGTCACAGCAGACCGCGATGGACGTGTGCGACGCGCTGAAGCCTGGCAAGGAGTACAACGTGACAATCAAGGGCAAAGGCCGGAGCCTGGATGCCAATGCCTATTGCTGGGTACTGCTGGACAGGCTGGCGGCACACTACGGCATCTCCAAGCAGGAGGTGTACCGGCAGGAGATACGGAACATTGGAGGCGTGAGCGAAGTGCTGTGCCTGCGGGAAAAGGCGGCAGAGCCGTTTTGCAGGGCATGGGAGCGGAACGGAATCGGCTGGATGGCGGATACGTTCCCCAGCAAGCTGAAGGGCTGCGTGACCGTGACAGTATGGTACGGCAGCAGCACCTACGACACGGAGCAGATGTCGCGGTTGATAGACGCCGTTGTGCAGGATTGCAAAAGCGCAGGGATTGAGACTATGACGCCGGCAGAGCTGGATGCGCTGGTGAGCCAGTGGGGAGAGGTAAGCGCATGAACAAGCTGCACATACAGCCCTGCTGGACGTGCAAGAAGTGCTACGGCGACTGCAGCTGGTCGAGGAAAGACCCTGAGCCGGTGCCCGGATGGGACGCTACTCCTACGGTGAAGAGAAAGGGAGGACGCAAGGCGGGTATCATGCACAGCTACGCCATTCACAGCTGCCCGGAATACGAGTGGGACGGGACGGAGGAAGCGCATGGAGAGTAAGAGATGCTTTTTGTGTGGCAGGAATGACCCCGGCGATCCGCTGGAGAAACACCACCTGCTGGGCGGTTCCAACCGAAAGAAAAGCGAAAAATACGGCCTTGTGGTGTACCTGTGCGGCAACAGGTGCCACAGGAACGGCAAGACAGCCGTACACCGCAGCGGCGAACAAATGCGCAGGCTGCGGCGGTACGGACAGCTCAAGGCCATGCAGGAACAGGGCTGGACGGAAGATGACTTCCGGCGAGAATTTGGAAAATCATATTTGTAAGGAGATTTGATATGCTGAACAAGATTTTTGTCATGGGTAGATTGACCAAGGACCCCGAGCTGCGGCGCACCAATAACGGCACCGCCGTTGCCAGCTTTGCCCTGGCGGTAGACCGGGACTTTAAGAACGCAGACGGGACCAAGGACACGGACTTCATCGACATTGTGGCGTGGCGCGGTACGGCGGAGTTTGCTTCCAAGTATTTCACCAAAGGCCGCATGGCGGTGGTGGAGGGCCGGCTGCAGATGCGTGACTGGCAGGACAAGAACGGAAACAACCGCAGAAGCGCCGAGATCGTGGCGGACAATATGTATTTTGGCGACAGCCGGAAGGACATGGACGCGCATGGAACGTTTCCTCGGACGGACGGCAAGAGCCAGTTCGTGGAGATGGACGAGGATGACAGCCTTGATCTGCTGCCGTTTTGAAAGGAGTATGTATGGAAAATTGGAGAGATATCCCCGGATACGAAGGGATTTACCAAGCATCAGATTTGGGGCGCATTCGTAGTGCACCCGGTAAAACTACATCAAACAGCAGATACAGCAAGCGGGTATGGAAATCTCGCATCTTAAAGCCGAAAGCGCAGGTGAATAGTGGCCGCGGGGATTACAGAGTTTCTTTGTGGAAAGATGGTAATCACAAAGACGCGCTTGTTGCAAGATTAGTTGCTATGGCATGGTGCGATGGGTTTTCCGAAGGGTTAACTGTGAACCACAAAGATGGCGATTATAGAAACAATACTCCCGAAAATTTGGAATGGGTTACATTGGCAGAAAATATACGCCACGGTTTTGAAACAGGCCTTTATAAAAACAGCATGAACAGAGTGCTTCTTGTCGCAACGGCGACTGGGAGTATGCGGTTGTTTTCTTCCATGAAAGCAGCATCGCGGTTTTTAGGCCGTTGTGATGGATATATATCGGGTGCTGTAAAAAACGGAGGGCATGTTACAGGTAAAAACGGAGATGCGTATATCGCTATTTTACAGAACTAAGGGGGTGACGTGAATGGGCAAGATGCAGGAAGAGATCAAGGCATTGCGGCGGCAGAACACGCATTTGCAGAACGTGGTGCAGCGGCAGCGGCAGCACCTGTCAGAGCTGACCGGTGCAGTGCAGGATTACAAGAAGGCCATCACGGCGCACTATGTGGCCTGTGCCATTACCTTCGGAGAGAAACGGGAGGACTGCGACACGCTGTGGGGATGGCATCTGGAGGTACCCGCCAACCTTGTGAGTAAGGCACTGGATAACTACACAGGCGATGTGTGGTTGGACAAGGAGCGCGGGGTGTACGTCATCGGCGCGATGCCGAAGGAGTGATACCTATGGGCAAGTGCTACGTGAAAGCCTACTATGACTGGATAGAGCAGACAGCGGCGCTGTCCGATGCAGAGCGTGGACGATTGTTTATCGCCATTCTGGAGTACGCAAGAACAGGCACCCAGCCGGAGTTGGAGGGTGCGGAAAGCATACTGTTTCCGGTGTTCCGGACGATGCTGGACAGGGACGAGGAGCTTTCCGCTGAACGGGCAAGGAACGGGATAAAAGGCGGCAAGCAAACGCAAGCAAGTTTAAGCAAAATCAAGCAAACCGAAGCAAACGCAAATGACCACAAGCCTACTAAGACAAAGAAAGAAGACAAAGACAAAGACAAAGACAAAGACTTATTCCCACCTGACGGTGGGAGCACGCGCGCGAAGCGCTTTACCCCACCCACACTGGCAGAGGTTCAGTCCTACGTGGCTGAACGCCATTCGGCGGTAGACCCGCAAGGCTTTATCGACTTCTACGAAGCGAAAGGCTGGATGGTTGGCAAGACCCCCATGAAAGACTGGAAAGCGGCTTGCCGAAATGCTGAGAAGTGGGAACGGTGGGTACATGCCCCTGCTGCACCTGTCGGCAAAACCGACGGTGCACGTGATGCCTGGATGGGCAAGTACATCAAGGGGGCGAAGCCATGAATGCGGGCATCTGGAAGATCGCCACGGCGAAGCTGTGCGGGCAGTGCATCCGGGACATGGAGGACGAGTACATCTTCTCCCCCGTGTGGCGGAGGACGCTGGGCGGAAAATGCGAACGCTGCGGAGAAAACCGCGTCGTCCATGAGGCGCAGTACACGATGAACAAACGAGGGCTGGAGAAAAGAGGGAAACTGAATGGGCCTGATGAGTAACGATCTGGCGCGGCTGTCCCCGGCGGCACAAAAGCAGGTCATGGAGAAGATGCGGAAGCCGGGGAAGTACAAGGCGCAGAAGACCAAGCGCGGGAAGCTGACCTTTGACAGCAAGAAGGAGGCGGAGCGCTACGACGCGCTGATGCTGCTGCAAAAGGCCGGGGAGATACGGGGGCTGAAATTGCAGGTGCGGTACTGCTTGCAAGAGGCGTACACGACGTTTGAGGGCGACCGGGTGAAAAGTATCGATTACATTGCTGACTTCGTGTACGAGCGCAGAACGGCTCCTGACAGCTACGGCCAGCGGTACTGGCTGCCGGTGGTGGAGGACGTGAAGGGGATGCGTACCCGCGAGTATGCCATGAAAGCAAAGCTGTTCCGCAGTAGGTACGGGTTTGCTATACGGGAGGTGTGACATGGAGCGCACAAACCAGCCGCTGACGAATGAGGCGGCAAGGAAACTGATGGCGCTGGACGTGCAGGACAAGGAGATACTGACCTACGAAAAGCTGGACGAGTGGTACACCGCATGGGGCGGACAGTGCTACGTCAGCTTCTCCGGCGGAAAGGACAGCACGGTACTGGCGTATCTGGCGGCTCGGTATCTGTCAAGTTTCAGGACGCCGCCGTGGGAGCTGAATTTGGTGTTCGTGAACACAGGGTTGGAATATCCGGAGATCCAGCGGTTCGTGAACGAATATACGGACTGGCTGCGGGAGAAGTTCCCCCGCGTGACCGTAAACCTTCACCGTCTACGCCCGAAGATGAACATTCGGCAGGTGGTGACGAAGTACGGCTATCCCGTCATCGGCAAAAAACAGGCGCGCTTTATCCGCGATTTACAAAACGCGCACGGGCAGAACGATGCAACGGTCAATCTGTATCTGACCGGATACAACCGGAAGGGCGTTTACTGCTCGACGATGAAACTGGCGGACAAGTGGCATTATCTCAAGGATGCGCCGTTCCACATTAGCGAGCAATGCTGCGACGTGATGAAAAAAGCACCCGCCAAGCGATACGAAGCTACGAGCGGATGTGTGCCGTTTACCGCGATGATGGCGAGCGAGAGCCAGCAGCGAGAAAAAGAGTGGAAGCGCACGGGCTGCAATGCCTTTGACGGCAAGCGCCCCATGAGCAAGCCTATGAGCTTCTGGACAGATCAGGACGTGCTTGCGTTCCTAAAGGACGAAAACATCCCGTATTGCAGCGTATACGGCGACATCGTGGAGAGCGACGGCGAGAATGATTATCCGTCAACGCTCTTCGCAAAGCCGCTGCACTGCACGGGATGCCAGAGGACGGGGTGCATGTTCTGCGCGTTCGGGGCGCATCTCGAAAAAGGCATCAACCGATTTGAGCGCATGAAACTGACGCACCCGAAGCACTACCAGTTCTGCATCGGCGGCGGGGCGTTTGACACAGACGGGCTGTGGAAGCCCACGAAAGACGGCCTTGGTTATGCGCGGGTGCTGGACTACATAGGAGTGAGGTATTGATATGGGCAAGCAGATTGCGATAAACACCGACTGCATGGAGTATATGCGGACGCTGCCGGACAAGGCGTTTGACCTTGCCATCGTAGACCCGCCGTATGGAATTAGCATTCATGATAGTGGTCGATTGAAAAAATACAATGCCACTGAAACAAGATGGGACGATGCGACTCCGGGTGATGTGTATTTTAGCGAATTAAAAAGATGCAGCAAAAACCAAATAATATGGGGGGGGAATTATTACGATCTTCCGCCTTGTAGGGGATTTGTTATTTGGGACAAAAAGCAGCCGGAAGATATTTCTTTTGCATCTTGCGAATTTGCATGGACTTCTTTCGATACATCTGCGAGAACTTTTTATTACTCGCCGTTGCAAGAAAAGGGGAAAAGAATACATCCAACGCAAAAGCCCGTGGAATTGTACGAGTGGCTGCTGATGAAGTACGCCAAAGAAGGCTGGCGCATACTGGACACGCATCTGGGTAGCGGGAGCAGCAGAATAGCGGCCTATAACCTCGGCTTTGAGTTTGTTGGATGCGAGATCGATCCGGCATACTTCCGGCTGCAAGAGCAGCGGTTCGCGGAGCATACGGCGCAGGAAAGGTTGTGGTGACGTGGGCAAGCAGCATTTGAGCCGGGACGACCGGATTTTTATGGACGGCAAGCGCAGAGGCACGCAGGAGTGCATGGACATGGTGGCTATGGCACTCATCGACAAGTGCGGCTGGCACGTCCAGGAGGAGACGCCGGACAGCCGCGACACCCACAGTATTGCGTACCTGTACAAATGTCTTGAGAAGATCACACAGGAGATAAACGAAGGCCGCATCAAGCGGAAGCACATCAAGGACGTGCTGAAGGACGAGTGCGGCGTGGTGTTTGGAGATTGAGAGGAACGACATGACAAGAGATGAGATCGTGACCGCGCTGCGGTGCTGTGCGGGAGACAGTTGCGAAGGATGCCCATATGATGTAATTTTTACCATAGAAGACGCGAAATGTATCGGGGAAGCGATGGGTATCGCCGCTGACCTGATCGAGAACCAGCAGCGGCACATCGAGGCACTGATGAAAGCCAACGACAGCCTGAAAGACGCCATTGCACGGCGGGATAAGCAGATAGAGGACATGAAGCAGGGCATGGCACAGCTGGCAAAGGCTGTGGCGGTGAAGGAGGAGCAGAGTGAACTGCACGCCATGAACAACGAGCTATGCCAATACTGCGGGAAGTACAAACACGCACACGAGGGCGCCTGTTACGGGTGCAGATGGAGGGAAATGTGATGAACAACAATTCTAACGCACTGGGCGGTCTTGGTGGAACGCTGCTGCAAATCGCATTTATTGTACTGAAGCTATGCGGTGTTATCAACTGGTCGTGGCTGTGGGTGCTGTCACCCATGTGGATCGGATTTGCGCTGTGGCTGCTGGCTGTGGTGATTTTTTCCATCGTAAAAGCGAAGGAATGGAGGGATGATGAATGAGCCGTTTTACTGAAACTGCTGTGGGAAGCACGGGATATGTGGCCGCGCAGGGTTATGCACCGCCGAAGGGGAACACGGTGGAGACCAGCGGATATAGCTCCGCAGACATTTGCGGATACCGCCTGCCATGTGGACTGTGCCTGATGATGGGAAAGCCGTGCCCCATGCAGCGGGTGACACACAACGAAGTGACGTGCTCAAACACGGAGGAAGAGTAAATGGATGCTGTGAAGTTTATCGAGGAGCGGAACAGAATGTGCGGCACCATGAGTGAGGTGTGGGGCGTTGATGCGGCGCAAATTGTGAAGAACACCGAAGAATGGGCTGCTGCACATCCGCGAAAGACGCGAAAGAGCGTTTTTCTGGAGCGGTATCCTAATGCCCAAGTTGTCGCTGACACTGACATACCTTGTGTATACCCGTGCGATATAGAACAGGGTATGAAGGACGTTAACTACTGTGAGAGCCTATCTTGTTATGACTGCCGCCGCGAGTTCTGGATGCAGGAGGTGCAGTGATGGAAAATTTGTTGCAAAACATTGCCAGCGGGCTGTGGATCGTGTTGGGCGTGTACTTTTTCTTCGGACTGAGAAAGTGGAACAAGCGGTTCAGTGAGTTGTATGACGAGCTGAAAGAGGGCATGAACGAATGAGCAAGGCCGTGATGATAAGCATACGCCCGAAGTGGTGCGAGAAGATCGCCAGAGGCGAAAAGACCATTGAGGTCAGAAAGACGCGCCCGAAGCTGGAAACGCCGTTTAAGTGCTATATCTACTGCACGCAAGCGAGGGAACGTCTCATTACCATTCTGAAAGATGGCGACGAGAACTACGGCGAAATTTACCGCGGGAAGCCTGTTTTCATAAAGACGGACGAGGGCTCTGTGTGTGATATGTGGGGTAAGCGCCAGAAGGTCATCGGCGAGTTCGTGTGCGATAGGATATTCCCGATTGATGTGTATGATAACGGCTGCATCAAAGATTGGAATTTTGAGTGTATGTGGCAGGCGTGTCTGCCGTATGAAGGAATTGCTGCCTACATTGGAAGAGAAAAGCGGGGCTACGGCTGGCACATCTCCGAACTGAAAATCTACGATGCGCCGAAGGATCTGGACGAGTTTACTTTTCTGCGTGAAACGAAATTTGGCTCAGAGCCAGTGACGATCAAGCGCCCACCCCAGAGCTGGTGCTATGTGGAGGAGGGCTGACAGTGGACGAATTGAAACGCTGCCCTGAGTGCGGTGGAGTTGCAACCGTTATCCATATGTACGATACCTACGATAGAGCAGATTTTGGGTGGGATGCCGGTTGTGGGAGATATAGGGCTGGTGATGGCCTCCACACAAAGAAGATGAAAGTATCTGGGCTGCCCAGCAAAGAACAAGCCGCTGAAGCATGGAACAGGAGGGCTGACAATGGCTGAATACATTGACAAGGAAGCGTTTAAGAAAAGCGTCGAGGAGCGTTATTGCAAGCCGTGCAAGGAGGAGAAGAAAGACCACAACGGATGCTGGTGCCGTGCCTGTTGGGTTAACGATATGATCGACGAGGTAGAGTGTTTCCTGCCCGCCGATGTTGCCCCGGTGGTGCATGGGGTGTGGGTGTGTGTGAATAAAATAGACCCTATTAGTGGATATAGGTGCTCGAAGTGCAGGCGTAGAGTGGGGTTTGACCTCACTCCTTATTGCCCTAATTGTGGCGCGAAAATGGACGGAGGTGACAACGATGCGGCTGATTGATGGTGACAAACTGCAAGAGTTTCCCATTCGGGCAAACCATTGTGACAAAGAACACGCCAACACGCATTTCATCAACGGTATTGAGTCGGTGATGGAGTATGCAGAGCAGCTCCCCACCGTAGACGCAGAGGTCGTGGTGCGCTGTAAGGACTGCTATCAATCAGTGGTGATCGGAAATGTCCTGCACTGCACCTATTGGAGCAAGGACACGGACGAAAACGGATATTGCCACGAGGGAGGATAAGCCAATGGCTGAATACATTAAACGCAATGCAATTAAGGAACGACTGGAGGATTTGGTGAACTGGTGTCAGGACTTGAGAAAGCCGGGGCTTGAGCAGGCACTGGCCATGCTAAACGAGGAGCCAGTCGCCGACGTTGCCCCTGTGGTACACTGCAAGGACTGCATTCACTACGACATTGGCGGGAGCTGCATTATTTGCGGGTTCCAGAGCCGCAAGCCGGACGACTTCTGCTCCTACGGAGAGAGAAAGAACGTGAAGTGATGGAACGGTTAGAAAATTGGAAAGAGGTAACAAAGGGCGGAATTTGAAATGTCACGTTTAATCGACGCGGACAAATTGGAGAAGCAAGAATATTGGGGGAATGAACGGTGTTTTGACTATGTAGACGCAGAGGACATAGACAATGCGCCGACGGTGGATGCGGTGCCGGTGGTGCGGTGCAAGGACTGCAAGTACTACAAAGAAAGCCGAGTGCTTGCACCGAACAAGTTTTGCTTTAGGCTTAAGCACCCCACAGAGCCGGGTAAAATCGGTTACAACTTTGCGGGCAATGATTTTTGCTCACGCGGTGTGCGTAGAAATGAGGGTGCGGACAATGGCTGATATATCTATTGAAGAACTTGGGCCAGGTGTAATCCTTGAGGGCACAAAGCCAGACGGAGAAAGATACGGATATAGCATACCGACATGGCCCCCTGGTGATGGCGGACCGGGGTATAGAGGGCACGAACTTGAGATAGACGTATTCTATGGAGGCGGAGGCGGCGATGCAGAAAGGTGACACGATCAAGGCGCGGTTTCCTGTTCGCAAGGGCACGGTGGTGTATGTGCATCCGAAGGGGCGGTACATCGTGGCGGAGTGCGGCGGGGTGCGGGAGACATTCTTCCCGGAGGAGGTGCTGACATGAGCGAATTCCCGGAACGGCTGAGAAAGCTGCGGGAGAAAAAGAGACTGAAGCGGTATGTGCTGTCGGAGCGCTGCGGGCTGAATTCGGATGCCATACGGCGGTATGAGCTGGGGACGGCGAAGCCGACGATGGATGCGATGAAGAGCATAGCGGATGAATTTGGTGTGTCGGTGGATTATCTGATGGGCAGGACGGACTATCCCTGCGTAGTAGATATTTCCGAAAAATAAATTTTGAAAATTCCACTTAAAAGTGGAAAAATTGAAAAAACGCATTTTATCATGGGAGATGCAGGGGCAAACTCTGCATCTCCATTCTTTTTCTTTTCCCCCTTCTTTTCCTGATGGGCGGGGCTTCGGCTCCGCCCGGAGGGAGCAATATGCGGCATAGGTGCCCCGTAAGGGGAGACCACAGCGAGTGACGGGGACTTTCCCTGAAGCGCTAAAGCAGGGCAGGACTGCAATGCCGCCCAAACAATGCGCTGGCAGACCGCTGTATGGGATGCGTCCCAAATAGTCTGCTTACTGCAAAGGATTTCGCCGTGGTGGATGCTATGTATGCTTGCGGGGAATATAGCTCACGGCGGGAACATATTAGGTGAGGCGAAAGCCGGGTACAGACGTGCCAATGACAAAGGCCGGTGGTGGGAGGCCGGTGCGTCAGACAAGGAAGGAAGTGAGCAAAATGGCAAAGGTAGGATGCCCAAGAAAATACCAAAGCGTCAAGCAAATGCAGAAAGCCATTGACGCTTACTTTAGGAGCTGCGAGGGCGAGCTATTTATTGGCGATGACGGCTGTGCTGTGCGAGATAAGTACGGCGTGCCTATTATCATTAACGCAAAGCCACCCACAATTACAGGATTGGCGCTGGCGCTGGGGTTTACAGGCAGACAAGCGCTGATTGATTATCAGGCGCGGCCTGAATTTACGGACACGGTTACGCGAGCAAAGGCGCGATGCGAGGAATACGCAGAGGCGCGGCTGTATGACCGAGACGGTGCGAACGGCGCAAAGTTTAGCTTAAGCTGCAATTTCGGGTGGCGCGAAGTCAACGAGACAAAAGTAAGCACGGACGCAGTCAAGGTGATAATTGATGTCTGACATCCGCCTGTCTGAAAAAATTGGTTCTGCGTTCTACGACGTGGCGCATGACGTGTTCCACCACGGCCACACGCACTACGATTTCAGCGGTGGGCGCGGCTCACTGAAGTCCTCCACGGTGTCTGTGCTCGTACCCCTGCTGCTGATAAACAACCCGGGTACACACGCTTTGGTGCTGCGTAAGGTGGCAAATACCATCCGCGATAGCGTGTATGCGCAATACATTTGGGCAATCGGTGAGCTGGGCATGGCGGCGTATTGGGAGGCGAAGGTTTCCCCGATGGAGCTGATCTACAAGCCTACCGGGCAGAAAATCATGTTCCGGGGCGCTGATGACCCCATGAAGATCAAGTCTATCAAGGTGCCGTTTGGTTACATTGCCGTGACGCATTTTGAAGAAAAAGACCAGTTTGCTGGTCGCGCCGAGATACGAACGATTTTGCAGTCTACAATGCGCGGCGGGGCGAAGTATTGGAACTTTGAAAGCTACAACCCGCCAATAAGCCGCGATAACTGGGCGAACAAGGACAGCCTGGAAGAACGCACCGACAGGCTGTGCCACAAGTCAACGTACTTGCAAGCCCCACCGGATTGGCTGGGTGAGCAGTTTTTGGCAGAGGCGGAACATCTCAAGGCCACGGACGAGAGAGCGTACCAGCACGAGTATTTAGGTATTCCTGTGGGTACGGGCGGCAACGTGTTTGACAATCTGGAGCTGCGGGAAATCACCGACGAGGAAATGTCTCATTTCGACCACATCTATCAAGGCGTGGACTATGGGTGGTTCCCTGACCCCTTTGCTTTTATCCGCCTGCACTACGACAGAGCGCGGGAGACTATTTACTTGATGGACGAGATATACCAAAACAAGCTCACGAACGAGGCAAGCGGCAACATCATCATTCAGCGTGGATATAAAGACGCATATATCACCTGCGACAGCGCAGAGCCAAAAAGCGTAGCAGACTACCGCGCTATGGGCCTTCCGGCAAAAGCAGCGGTCAAAGGCCCCGGCTCTGTTGACTACGGTATGAAATGGTTGCAGCGGCGCAAGATCGTCATTGACCGGAAACGCACACCAAACGCATACAACGAGTTCGTAAATTACGAATACGACCGAAATAAAGACGGAGATATTATCAGCGGATACCCGGATGAGAATAACCACTTGATAGATGCTACCCGGTACGCCGTTGAGCGCATTTCCCGTCGGATGGGAGTTATTGCATGAGTAACGCGGTTATCATCAAACTGAATGAACTGGGCTATACCACCATCCCCGACAGCTTCTACAGCAAAGTGTACGAGTGGAAAAGCTGGTATCAGGGTAACGTTAAAGGCTTCCACAACTACACTGTGCAGAATGGTGAGCGACAGGTGAAGTGTAGGCGCTACTCCCTTGGCATGGGGAAAAAGCTGTGCGAGGATTGGGCTAATCTCTTGATGAACGAGAAAGTCCAAATCACACTTGAGGGTCAGAAAGAGCAGGACTTTATTGACCTGGTGCTGACGGAAAACAACTTCACCGTCAAGGCGAACGAGATGCAAGAGATGAAGTCCGCACTGGGCACTGTGGCCTATGTTCCCCGCGTCATTGGGCAGGAGATCAGCGAAAGCGGGGATATTGTACCAGGCAACGCATCCGGTATCGTGCTGGACTATGTGACCATCGAGAACATTTACCCGCTGTCCTGGCAGAATGGATATATAAGCGAGTGCGCGTTTTCTTCCGAAGTCACGCGGGGAGGAAAAGATTATCTGTACTTGCAGATACACCGGCGTGAGGACAACGGCAACTATGTCATTGAGAACCGCATCTATCGGTATGACAATGAGCAGCTGGCCGATGAACAGCTTGTTAATGTCAAGGGATTTGAAAATATCCCGCCTGTGGTGCACACAGGTAGCGACAAGCGGCAGTTTGTCATTGACCGGCCTAACATCGCCAACAATGTCAACTATCTGCTGCCAACCGGTATTGCAATCTACGCCAATGCTATTGACGTATTGCAGGGCGTGGATATTGCCTACGACAGTTACGTTAACGAGTTCAAGCTTGGCAAAAAGCGCATCATGGTCAAGCCGTCTGCGGCGCAGTATCTTGACGGCACCCCTGCTTTTGACCCTGACGATGTGGTGTTTTACGTCATGCCGGAGGATACAGAAGACGGCGCAGTTGTAACGCCCATTGACATGACGCTGCGGACGGCGGAGCACAACACCGGAATTCAGGATCAGCTCAATATCCTTTCCAGCAAGTGCGGCTTCGGTGAAACCTATTACCGCTTTGACGGTGGCAGCGTAGCAACTGCCACACAGGTCATCAGCGAAAACTCTACCATGTTCCGCACCATTAAAAAGATGGAGATCGTTCTGGATCAGGCGCTGGTGGAGCTGTGCCGCATTTTGCTTCGGATGGGCAACACGGCCATGAATGCTGGGCTAAATGAGGATGTAGAAATCTCCATCGACTTTGATGACAGCATCATTGAGGACAAGCAGACCGACTTTTCCCGTGATATGCAGCTTCTCAGCGCAGGTATCATGAACGATTGGGAGTTCCGCATGCGGTGGATGAACGAGGACGAGGCGACCGCAAAGGCGGCACTGCCGAAGATGCAGGACATGACCACGGAGCAGCAGAACGAAGTGGAGTGAGGTGACGGGCAGTGCCGAAATACCCATTCTCCCCTCCTGTTTTGGATGCCATGCCGGAAGAGCTGGCGGAGTTGTACCGATGCCTTGAGGACACCTTGCTGATGGAGATATGTTCCCGGCTGAAGCTGCGGGACGAGCTGAACGAGGTCACGGTCCAGGACATCAAGGCGCTGCGGTCACATGGCATCAATCTGAAAGAGATTGAGAAAGCCATACGCCATGCCACCGGCATCAGCGAGAAAAAGCTGAACGAGCTGATAGACGATGTGGTGGAGCGCAACCAAAAGTATTACACCGAGGTCATAGACCTTGCCCGTGTAACACAGCCTGACGTGCTGGTGGATGCAACCACCATTGACGCAATCAGACGGCAGACGCAGGATGCGTTCCGCAACATCACCGCTTCGATGGGTTTTTTGGTAGACGCAGGGCGGACGATGCTACGCCCCGCAAAGGCGTACCAGTGGGCTTTAGATGCCGCTACGTTGAAAGTAGAAAGCGGGGCTATTTCTTATGGGCAAGCCATAAAAGAAGCCGTTAGGGAGCTTGCAAGCGGCGGCCTGCGCGTGGTGGACTATGAGAGCGGACACCGTGACCATGTAGACGTAGCTGCCCGCCGTGCAGTAATGACAGGCGTATCGCAGTTGTGCGGTAAGTACACGGAGCAAGCGGCGGAATATCTGGAAACGCCGTATTATGAAGTGTCTGCCCACGCCGGGGCGCGTGATGTACCAGGGCAGTCGCCGTGGTCATCGCACAAGGAGTGGCAGGGCAAAGTGTATTCCACCCGCAGCGGCGACATCTACCCGAACATCTACGAGGTTTGCGGTCTGGGTGCTGTGGATGGTCTGGAAGGAGTCAACTGCCGTCACCGCCGCAACGTTTGGGTTGAGGGCGTAAGCGAGCGCACTTACACAGACGAACAGCTTGCCCATATTGACGATGGTCTGGGCTGTACGTTTGATGGCAAGACCTATACGGCATACGAGGCCACGCAGGAGCAGCGCAAGGTGGAGCGCACCATACGCAAGCTCAAGCGTGAGAAAACAGCGTACAGCGCCGCAGGGCTGACAGACGAAGAACAGGCCGTAAATATCAAACTACGCCGCCTGAACGCAAAGTACAAGGCGTTCAGCAAGGCGGCGGGGCTGCCGGAGCAGCGGGAAAGGATGAAGGTGCTGTATGAGTAGTGCTTATATCAAAGAGCTGGATAAACACATTCCGTTTTCCCACATAGAAGTATTTACTGTGGTAAATCCCGATTTAATACCTGTTGGAACATTGAGAAAAATTTGGGGTATTCCCAAATGGGTAAATGGCGCAATTATGAAAAATGAAAGAGGTATTGTTACTTGCGCAATCGGCGAAGATACGGCAAGATTTTACACGGCACCGGGGGTATTGATCGAAGTTGATACAAAGGCGGTGAAAGATGAGCCGAGATGAAATGGTACAGGCTATCGAAGCCATCTTGAAGCGTGGGAACAACGCCGAAGTGCGGCGAAAGGGTGATGGCGTTATTGTTCTGGAAGTCCAAAAGAAAATCAAATATCAATCCCCGGTGTAATCGGGCACCGGGAAGGGCAATAGGAGCCAAGCAGTACGCAGATCATGCGTGTTGTTTGGCTCTTTGTTTTCAGTAAAAACCGCGTATGCGGGGTTTATACAAAAATTGGCTATCTGCAAGCCTAAAAGTGCAGGCGGGGCGGTCACGGCAACGACCTAAAAAGCCTATCCCGTAAGGAGTTGAACATGAAGAAAGAAGAGCTGTTGAACATCGGCCTGACGGAAGAGCAGGCGGACAAGGTGTTTGCCATGAACGGCAAGGACATCGAAAAGCACAAGAAAGCCGCAGAGGACGCAAAGGCGGACAAGGACGCGCTGGAGCAGCAGGTCGCAGACCGGGATAAGGACATCGCGGAGCTGAAAAAGGCCAGCGGTGACGCTGCCAAAATCCAGGAAAAGCTGGACGAACTGCAGGGCAAGTACGACAAGGAAACCGAAGCGTACAAAGCACAGCTTGCACAGCGGGATTATCAGACCGCCATTGACAAGGCGATTGCCGACAGCGGCGTGAAGTTTTCCTCCAAGTCTGCGGAAAAGGCTTTCCGCGCGGGTATCGGAGACAGCAAGCTCGAAATGAAAGACGGCGCTTTGGACGGGTTCGACAAGTACCTAGAAAAGGCAAAGTCCGAGGATCCCAGCGCATTTGTAAAGGCTGGTGCTCGTGTTGACACGCAGGGTTCGCTTGAGGGCGGCACTCGTGAAACAAAGCCTACGTCTTTGCTGGGTGCGCTCCACGAAAAATACGACAAGTAAAGGAGACAATGACACATGGCTATTACTCTTGCTGAAGCTAAGGTCGGCATGGCCGACAAAGTCGACCAGATGATCGTCGACGAATTTCGCCGCAGTTCTCTGCTGCTGGACAGACTGGTGTTTGATAACGCCATCTCTCCGGGCACTGGTGGTTCCACCCTGACCTACGGCTACATTCAGCTGAACACCCCCTCCACCGCCGCTGTTCGTGCGATCAACAGCGAGTACACCGCCAACGAAGCCAAGCGCGTTGAGAAGACCGCAAAGGCCATCATCATGGGCGGTTCCTTCTCCGTTGACCGTGTGCTGCAGAACACCTCCGGCGCTGTGGATGAGCTGGCGTTCCAGGCACAGCAGAAGATCAAGGCGACCAGCAATTACTTCCATAACCTGGTCATCAACGGCACCTCCGCCGCTACCGGTGCTGGTTATGTAACCGGCACCTTTGACGGTCTGAAGAAGCTGCTGTCCGGCACTTCTACGGAGCTGTCCTCCGGCATCAACCTGTCCACCTCTGCTCTGCTGGATAGCAACGCCAACGCGTTCATTGACCAGCTGGATCAGCTGGTGCACACCATCGACGGTGACACCACCATGCTGATGATGAACAGCGATATGCTGATGAAGGTCCGTTCCTGCGCACGCCGTGCCGGTTACTACGAGCGTACAAAGAACGACTTTGGCCAGGTGGTGGAGACCTTTGCCGGTATCCCCCTGATGGACATGGGCAAGTACTACAACGGCACTTCCTCTGTGGACGTTATCGGCACTTCTGCCGCTACCGCTGCCGCCGACGGCACCACCAGCATCTACGCGGTGAGTATCGGTCTGGACGGCTTCCACGGCATTTCCCCCACCGGAAACAGCGTCATTTCCAGCTATATGCCCGACATGAACGCCCCCGGTGCCGTAAAGACCGGCGAGGTCGAGCTGGTGGCAGGCGTGGTTCTGAAGAACACCCTCAAGGCCGCTGTGCTGGACAACATCATCCTGTCCCCCAAGACCGGTAGCTGATTTGAAAGGAGCTGGCTTACATGACATACGCTGATTATACCTATTACTCCGGCACCTATATGGGCACCGTGAGCGAGGAAGATTATCCGCGTCTGGCTGTACGAGCCAGCTCCTTCCTCGATTACTACACGCAGAACCGGGCAAAAGATAACGCCGATATGGACGCTGTAAAAATGTGCTGCTGTGCACTTGTGGACAAGTATCAGCTGATCGAAGCCGCGCAGCAGCTTGCCGCAACCAAACTGACAAACGCGGCGACCGGTGATGACGTGAAAAGCGAAACGGTAGGCGGGTACTCCCGGACGCTGGCCAGCGGCGGTGAAGCTGCCGCGTCTGCACTAAGTGCAACGGACGGTGCAAAGAAACTGCTGGCGGCGACCTGTAATGAGTATTTGGCACATACCGGTCTGCTGTATCGGGGAGGGGGGTGCTGTGGTTGTACGCGCCCCACACTATAACGGTCTACAACGCCGTGCAGGAGACTGACCCGGCGACCTTTGAGGAAACTACAAAGCTGTATGTGACCATCCTGCGCGGCGTTATGCTGCAAGCCAGCAAGGCGGTCAACGTGCGTGAAAGCGGACTTGAGAGCGCGGACGCGGTAAACCTGTACATTCCGTTTTCCGCGGAAGCGGTGGACGGCACGACAGGCAAGGCCAAAACTTACGCGCCCCCACAGGCGTTTCTTGCGGCGGCGGACAGGTCCGGGCTGTGGACGCTGTCGGTCAACGGAAACGGCGGCCTGACGTTCTTTGTGAAAGGCGAGTTTGTCACAGACAAAGAGGATGTGGCTATGGCACAGGACGGCTGCTACAACGTGACCAAAGTGGACGAGAAAGATTTTGGCAGCGTGGATATGCAGCATTGGGAAGTCGGAGGGGCATAAGATGTCGCTCAAGATCTCTGTTGACGTGTCTGGCATGGACGAAGTAAAACGGCAGCTTGCAAGGGCCTGTGGCCGCGCTGAAAGCGTTTTAGCGCAACAGGTGATGAAAGACACCATCCCCTTTGTGCCTGCGCTTACAGGCTCTCTGACGCAGAGAACGCGGGTGGTAGGCAACGAGGTCATTTATCCCGGCCCATACGCCCGGTTCCTGTACTACGGTAAGGTGATGGTAGACCCGGCGACCGGCAGCACATACGCCCCAAAGGGCGGGCACAAAGTGGTCACAGACCGAAATCTTGTATTTAACACAACAATGCATCCGCAGGCACAGGCACATTGGTTTGATGCTTCCAAAGCGCAGAACATGGAAAAGTGGGTGCGGGTGGCAGATAAGGCGGTGAAGAGATTTGGAAAAGATTAAAAAGGCCGTGTCGGCGGCGGAAGAAGATCAGGTATCGCGCAAGCTGCTTGTGTGGCTGAACACATACCCGGAGCTGCCAGTCGACCTTATCCGCTTTGAGTTTCTTCCCGCTGACACTTCCGCTATGGCGATGTCGACCATTCAGGCGGCTTACATCGTGAGGAAGTATATCACCGGCGGTTATGTGGCGGAGTATCAGTTCAAGATAATCTACCGAGTGAAGCCGGGGAACAGCAACGACAAACGGCTCAAGGCTGACGAACTGTTGAACGCTATCGGGGATTGGGCAAATGGTCAGAAGCCCGACATTGGCGATGACAAGCGCGTTATCAGCATGGAGCCAACCACGCGATCTTCCCTGTTTGCCATGTATGAAAACGGGGACGAAGATCACCAAATCCTTATGAAACTGAATTACGAGGTGAATGTATAATGGCAGATTTGGAATTCAACACCACGGCGGGCCAGACCATTGACCGCGAACTGCTTATTGCGTACCTGAACACCGGCACCGCATCCGCCCCTGTGTGGAGCGCTATCGGTAAGCGCGTTGAAAACAGCAGCGAGGAGATGGACTGGAGCACCGACACCAAGCAGGACATTCTGGGCCACACCTTTACGACCATGAAGAAGCCCACCATCACGCAGACCTTTGATCCCATCCCACTGGATGCCGGTGACGCTGCGGCGGTGAAGATGTGGAACCTGGCCGTCAAAGACCAGGATGCACAGGCGCTGGCAAATCAGGACATGATGATCGGCCACTTCTACGCCACCAGCGGCGAGGCGATGTTTGCGGAGCGCTACGACGCTTGCGCTATTGCCATCACCGGCATCGGCGGCGAGGGCGGCGGCACTCTGAATATCACCAGCGAGATCACCTACGGCGGCACCCGCACTGTGGGCACTGTGAAGAAGGGCAGCGGCGGCGCTATTGAGTTTACTGCGGCCTAAATAAAGGGGCGGGCAACCGCCCCTGTTTTGGAGGGAACACATGAAGGAATTGACAATCACCACCGGCGTACAGGAATACCACCTGAATGACAAATGCACGGTGTATTTTAATCCCAGCGATCCGGCGTTTGCTGACAAGCTTTACACAGCGTTTGACGCGCTGAAAAAGAAGCAGGATGCGCGGGACGATAACGTAGAAAAAATGAGCGCCCGCGAAATGTTTGACTGGCTCCGAAATATGGACGCCGAAATGCGCGAGACCATTGACGGGGTGTTTGAGCAACCGGTGTGTGAAGCACTGTTTGGCAATGTCAGCGTGTATGCCATCGCAGACGGTGCGCCGTTGTGGATGAACCTTATGGTTGCCATCATGGACGAGCTGGACGAGGGAATTAAGCGTGAAAAGGCGTTTCACAGCGAGAAGCTTGCAAAGTATACGGCCAAGTACCACAGATGATGTACGACCTTCCGACGAGCCTTGAGGTGTGTGGAACGGAATACCCAATAGAAACGGACTTTCGCGTGATACTGGACATATTCTCGGTGCTGTCTGCTGTTGAACTAACGAGCGAAGAAAAGTGCATCGGCGTGTTGGGAATGTTTTACCCCGGTTTTTTCACTATGCCTTGGGAGCATATGGAAGAAGCGATAAAACAGTGCTTTTGGTTTATCAACGGAGGGAATGAAGAAGCGCAAAAAAAATCAACCAAGTTGATGGATTGGGAACAGGACTTCCGCCTGCTTGTCGCTCCAATCAACCGCATAGCGGGGCAAGAGGTTCGGGCGCTGCCGTATCTACATTGGTGGACGTTTCTTTCGTACTACGGGGAAATCGGGGATTGCTACTTCGCGCAGATCGTGCGTATACGCGATCTGAAAGCAAAAGGCAAGCTAAAAGACAAAACCGACAGGGAGTTTTACCGCAGAAACCGCGACGCTATCGACATCAAGCGGCGGTACTCGGAAACTGAGGAAGAAATCATTAAGGGCTGGACGTAAAAAAGCCGCCCCGGAGGGCGGCTGCGCGAATGTCAGTGATTTGCAATAAATGTAATGTCGTTGCCAGACCAAAAATCAGGTGTAAACCTGATTTCGAGTGTTTTCCAATCGGCGGGAACTTCGTAACCTATTACGCCGGACATCTTTTTCCCTGATGCAACGGTGCCGTCCAGCTGACCTTTATCTGCGGCCAACGTTCCGGTCATGCTCATGTTTGTGGAGTAGTCATCGACATACGCTTCAAAAGACATTATAGAGCTTATGGAAATATCTTTGCTGGATTTGTTTTCAATGGAAAATTCGCAAAATAGAAACACGTTGCCGCTGTCTGGTGTGTAAAAACCTTCTCCGCTTGATTGGGTGCAAGACACAAATGTGACTTCAATGTCTTTAAGGGAGACAACGTCACCAACTGCAAATTCTGTTTTCTGCGGAGCAGTTGATCCGTTTCCGCCTTTTGCGTCTGTATCCCCCACCTTTTCTGGAGAATTCCCGCCAAGCGCAGTGCCAATAATGCCGATAGCAATAAACACAGCTATAACGATCAGCACGACCGGCTTTTTCTGTTTGGCTCCACAAGCGGGACATACTTTCGCGGATTTTGCAATATCTGCGCCACAGGTCTTACACTTAGTCATTTTATCCATTTTCTTCCACCCTCCAAGAAATTTTTTGTGGTTTGTTTATAATACCACACAAATACCATAAAAGCAAGTAGGTGATTGTATGGCAAACGCGGACGGTTCCGTTATCATCAAGGCCGATATTGACGATAAGCAGGCGCAGAAAGAACTCAATGCGCTGGAAAAGAAAATAGAAGCGCTGCAGGAAAAGCTCACCAACAAGAAATCCGCGCGAGATACTTTGTTTAATCAGGCCAACAATTTGGGCGCACAGCTTGACGAAGCAAAGGCAAAACTGGCGCAGATGAAGGGCGGCGGCGAGTTCTTTACCAGCGACGCTATCAAACAGCAGGAGGCCGCTGTAGCGTCTATGGAAAAAGAATGGAACGCCATGAATGACAAACTGGACAAGCAGAACGCCGCTATCCGCGAGGGCGAATCGGAGCTTGACCGAATGAAAGCAAAGGCTGGTGAGTTAGGTAAGCAGCTTGGCAATACCGGCAAGAACGCAGGAAAGATACAAGAAGGTTTAGACAAAGCATCCCAGGGCATGGAGGCATTCACAAAGCGCGTAAAAATGCTGGCAAAGCGGGCGCTGGTGTTTACCATCATTGCCCGTGCGTTGGCGGCCCTCCGGGATTGGCTGGCGGACGTGGTGGCCGTAAACGGCGAAGCACGGGACGCTATTGCGCAGCTCAAGGGTGCGCTACTGACGCTGGCACAGCCGCTTGTGCAGATCATCATCCCGGCGTTTACTGCGCTGGTTAAGGTACTGGCTACGGTGGTTTCGTTTATTGCGAATATTGTATCCGCCCTATTTGGAACAACGGCAAAAGAAAGCGCCAATGCGGCAAAGTCCCTGAACGACCAGAAGAACGCATATAAAGGCGTTGGCGGAGCGGCAAAGTCTGCAAGTAAACAGCTTGCGTCGTTTGATGAGATCAATAAGTTAAGCGGTGAAAGCGGCGGCGGGTCCGGTATTATTCTACCTGATTTCAGCACGGCGGCAAATTTCGCATTTCTTGATAAAATCGCGGACAAGCTCAAGAAGATCGGGCAGGACATTGTAAACCTGTTTAAGGATGTCACCGGGTTTATCGGCAACGTATTCTCCGGTGATTGGGGCGCGGCGCTGGACAACATCATCAACTTTGTAAACCACGCCCGTATTTTGCTGGCCGATTTGCTGGACTTTGTGGGGTATATCTTTGGAGCGATCATAGACACCATCATAGAAAAGTGCGGTCTTGCCGGTACTCCGGTAGGAGATATGTTGACTGGTATTAAGGACATTGTGCAGGGAGCGTTGGGCCTTATTTCCGGCATTCTTACGTTTGACTTGGAGAAAATGAAACAGTCGGTTATCCAAATGCTTACCGGCGTAAAGACATTTGTGCTGGGCATTTTTGACTGGTTCAAACTGGGGCTGACAAGTTTGCTTGACTGGCTTGACGAAAGCACAAACGGTAGGTTCCATGAATTGATAGAGCTGGCGAAAACTTACGTCAATGACGTAGTCGAGGGCATGAAACAGATTTTCAGTGGCCTTATTGAATTCCTGACCGGCGTGTTTACGCTGGACTGGAAAAAAGCGTGGGAAGGTATCAAAGAAATTTTCCGGGGCATCTGGAATACCATCGTAGGTGTCTTTGAGGCGGCTGTAAACCTCATCATCAAGGGTATCAACTGGCTTATTGACCAGCTGAACAAGATACACTTTGAGATACCGGATTGGGTGCCGGGTATCGGCGGTAAATCTTTCGGCATCAATATTTCCCATGTAAACGAGCTTAAAATCCCGCGTTTGGCACAGGGCGCGGTCATTCCTCCGAACCGGGAGTTTATGGCAGTGCTGGGTGATCAGAAGTCCGGAACGAACATTGAGACACCACTGGCTACGATGGTGCAGGCGTTCAAACAGGCCCTTGCGGAAAGCGGCTACGGCGGCAGCAATGAAGCCGTGTTGGTGCTGGACAAGGACGTGCTGGGAAAGGTCGTGTACCGGCTGAACAAGGCGGAGGGTACGCGCATCGGCGTAAATCTGTCGGAGGTGCAGGGATGAACTACATCAAACTGAACGGCATTTCCTTTGACGCTGACGTGGCCATTTCAAAGTACAATCGAAACTTTAACGTGCTGGACGGCGAAAACGCAGGGCGCGTAATGACGGGACGCATGGTGCGTGACATCATCGGTACATACCTTGGCCACAAGCTGACGGTTTTTCGGCGCGGCGACAACTACAAGGGACTGGACGATTTCTGGGACTACCTGTACAAACACAGCGTGGATGACTTCGTTATGCTGGAAGCGGCAGACGGCCAGACCACCATTGCTTATGAAGCGTATTACACCAGCGCGTCGCAGGACTTGGAGAAGGGCGATGGAGGCGTAAACTATTGGGGCGAGATCGAGGTGAACTTCGTTCCGATGGACGCGCAGCTCCGCCCCTAAGAGGTGGACTATGTCGAAAACGACTATTCTGTACAAGGACATAGCCCCCGGCGCAGCGGATGACGCAACTGTGGTCGCCACCGGCGGCACAGGAGACCTCACCCAAATTCCGCACGGAGCGGCTCCGGGTAAGCTTATTACGCTGGAACGGAGCCGCTGGGTGCTGGACGGCACCTTTGATGGCGTGTACGCGGAGGACAAGGTAGGCTTTTGGTCTACGGAGGTTTCCGGAGACAGCGGAGAGTTTACCAACCCGCCCAAAATCACCATGACGTTTACACAGCAGTATTCCAGCATGGGCATTCAGCTTACTTTTGACGAAGACACAGGAGAGTATTGCAGCGAGGTAGAAATCTCGTGGTATCAGGGCGCGGTGCTGCGGCGGGCGCAGTCGTTCCAGCCTGACAACGCGGTGTATTTCTGCGATTGTCGGGTAGAGAGCTTTGACAAGGTGGAGGTCACGCTGAAAAAGACAGTAGTCCCCCATCGGCGGGCGCGTGTTAATGAGATCGTGCTGGGCGTGGTGCGTAAATTCGGGATGAACGAAATACGCAACGCAGCCATCGTAAACCAGGCGAACGAAGCCGCCGTAGAGCTGCCAGTATCCACGCTAAACTGGACGCTTGACAGCCTGAAAGATGTGGATTACCTGTTCCAGCTGAAACAGCCGGTGGAGGTGTGGAACGACAACCGGCATCTGGGGACATACTACATTAACAACTCGTCACGCACGTCCGCAAACGTGTATGTGATAGAGTGCCAGGACGCGCTTGGAGTGCTTGAATACACGCCGTTCAGCGGAGGCGCATACCTTGATGGAGTGAGCGCAAAAACGCTATTAGAAACGCTTGCAAAGCCCTTTGAGGTGGAGTATGCGAGCGATGTGGAGGACACAACGCTGAAAGGCGTTATCGTTAAGGGCACCAACCGCAGCGCCATCCAGCAGGTCATATTTGCATGGGGCGTGTGTCTGGCAACAGACGGCGGGAACAAGCTTCGGGTATTCAACCAGCCCACAAAGCCTATTCTTATTCCACGCGGGCGGACGTTCGTCGGATCTTCCGTTGCAACCGGCGCGGTGGTCACAAAGGTAAACGTGACGGCGCATAGCTATGTAGAAGCCAGCAACGGCAACGTGACCATCAATGGGGTCAAGTACAAAGACACCCGGACGGTGTACAGTGCCATCAACCCCAACGTGACCGCATCCGACCGTGAGAACGTAAAGGAAGTCACGGCGGCAACTCTTGTATCTGATGAGATTGCACAGGCAGTGGCGGACCGGCTGTACAAGTATTATTCGCTGCGTGACACGAACACGGCGACTGTCGTATACGGTGGCGAGAAGCTGGGCGACTGCGTAAGCATTTACACGCCGTGGGGCCTGCTGACCACAGGCAATCTTCACAAGATGGAGATAAAACTGTCCAACACGGTGGTGTACAACGCGGAAGTCACAGGCGCGTGGATCATCAGCCCGTACTTCTATTACAGCAACGACCTGTTCTCCGGGGAGGTGTAACCGATGGCGGAATATACAGCACAGGTGCCGAAGATAGCGGCGGCTGTACTGCTGCCGAACCCGGCGACCATCAGCGGCAAGGTAAAGCTACAGGTAACGGTAATAGAGGAAACCGTCATCGTGTACCCCAGCTACTACTACAGCGGCGATCTATATGCTGGCGAAAGCTCCCATACGCCGTACCCGCGTGTACCACAACCATATCATTTCTTTTGCGGCGATATTTACGCCGGGGAGGTATAAATGGCAATCAAGACAGTAAAAGCGACAATCAACGGCCAGACATACGACCTGACGCTGAACTCCGCAAGCGGCAAATGGGAAGCGACCATTACCGCTCCGGGGAAAACATCGTACAATCTGGCAGGCGGCTATTACAACGTATCCGTCGAAGCAACAAACGAAGCGGGCACAAAGGGCAGCGCGGACGCATCTACCGTAGACGGCCTGAAGCTGGTGGTAAAGGAGACTGTGGCACCTGTTATCACCATCGTGTCCCCCACGTCTGGCGCGTATGTGGCGAACAGCAAACAGCCGGTGGTATTCAACATCACGGATGAAACCGGCGGTTCCGGCGTGGACATCAGCACCTTGGTAGTCAAGCAGGACGGCACGGCTGTAGCGGCGGCGAACATCACGCACACGGCTATTACCAATGGCTACAGCGTGACCTACACGCCGTCTGCGGCACTGAGCGACGGCAGCCACACCGTGACCATCAACTGCAAAGACCACGACGGCAACGCGGCTACGGAAAAGTCCACGACCTACACCGTGGATACTGTTCCTCCGACGCTGAACGTAACATCTCCTGCGGACGGCCTTATTACGGCGGCTTCTTCTGTCACTGTGGCCGGTACTACCAACGATGCAACGTCCTCTCCCGTGGTCATTACCATCTCCCTGAACGGAACGGATCAGGGGACAATCCCTGTGGGCACCGGCGGCACCTTCTCCAAGGTGGTTACGCTGAAAGAGGGCAGCAACACCATCATCGTCAAGGCAAAAGACGCGGCAGGGGAGGAAAGCTCCGTCATCCGGACAGTCACGCTGGACACGTCTGTGCCGAAGATCAAAGCGGCGACCATTACGCCTAACCCGGTCGACACCGGTAAGACGATGGTCATTAGTGTTACCATTGAGTGAGAGGTGATAGCTTGAGCAGAGATATTCGCGTATCGCTCCCCGCCGCCATCGTCTACGTGTCTGGTTCGGTCAACGGCAAGGATTACGTGTGGACGCTGGACGGCGAAGCGTGGAAAGCCACGGTAGACCGTGCTTCGGATGAAAAGTACGCCGTATCTTTGACGGCTATCAACGCGGCGGGCACAAGCGCCAGTTACCAGTTTACCCTTAACTACGGTATGCTGTCCCTTATTACGGACAGAACGCAAGCAGACGTGGATGGCGTGATAGCCGCGCTCAGTCGAATAGAGGCTGGGCGCGGTACCCCGGCGGACGTGCTTCTTCTAAGCGACAACAAGGGGTCTTACAACTACACTGACCTGAACCGCGTTGCGGGAGCTGTGCTGTATGTGGCGGAGGAATTGGAAGCGAATGGTTACAGCGTGACGGTAACGGCAAAGCAAGGGTGGACGGAAACGGACATTCCCACGCAGGCGGACATTGACCAGTACCTCGCAGACATCGCAGAAATACGCAGTGCTCTGCCTGTGCCATCTGATACTCCAAAGGTGCCGACAATGCCGCTGGACTATCGAAAGGCCAACGACATTGAAAGTATCCTCATACTGGTAGACCAGCTTGTGCAGAACATAGCCAAGTCGTGGTTTTACTCGGGAGACTTGTACTCCAACGAAATCAAATAATAAACGTTACTCCCGGCCAATCGGGGCACGGGAAGGGGCAATAGGAGCCGACTATGGGAACGTAGTCGGCTCCATCTTTTTTGGAAAGGAGCAGATATGCAGGACAGAATTTCCCTTTATCCTGGCCGCGTCAAGCTCACGCCTGTTTCCGGGCAGGACAACGTGTACGACATGACCCGGCAGGACAACCCCACCACAGAGGGCACACCGCTGAACAAGTCCACGCTGCTGACAGATGAGGTGGCTGAAACGCTTGGGCTTGACCCGGCAACGGCAACGCCCTCTCAGGCCATCAACGCCGTGGCGGGCAAAGCAACGGACAAGAAGCTGACGCTGACGCTGGCGGCGGCAAGCTGGACAGGGAGCGCAAGCCCCTACACCCAGGGTGTGATCATCACAGGCGGAACGGCCACCAGTCAGGCGGACATTCAGGCAGACGCAACGGCGATACAGCAGATGCTGGACGACGGCACCAACGCTATCTACATCGCCAACAACAACGGGACATTCACCGCCTACGCTGTGGGAGAAAAGCCCACCGCTGACCTGAGCGTGCAGGTGACGGTGTACGACGTGAAGGAGGTAGTTTAACGATGGTTATTATCGGTAAATCGCAAATTGCGGGGGGGGGTACTGCTAAACGATTAGAGTTTGAGTACACCGGAACGTACAACGAACGCCTTGATGACGGCGTGGTGGAGCTGCTGAGTACCGGGACGCTGAAAGTCACGAAGGACACGTATATCGATGCCTTTTTGGTAGGAGGCGGTGGTGCCGGAAACGGGGCTAAAGATGTTCGCAGCGCTGCTGCTGGTGGGGGAAGCGGCTACACAAAAACACTTACGAAAATTCTTTTGCAAAAAGGCGTAAACTATCAGATTTCTATTGGGGCCGGGGGTGCTTATGGAACGGGTACATCATCTATCGGCCTTGCTGGTGGAGGAACAACTGCATTTGGAACTACTGTAAACGGCGGTCAACCCTCTACGAACGCAGCTGCTGGCGGTGCTGGGGGTTCCGGCGGCGGCGGGACTGCAAACAAGGGAGGGTCTGACGGTTCAAACGGTTTGAGTTCAGGAGCCTATATCGGCGGCAAGGGACAAGGCACCACCACCCGCGAATTTGGCGAAGCAACCGGAAAACTCTATGCAGGAGGCGGCAGTGGTGGCAGTTCTGATAGTACACACACTGGCCTCGCTGGCGGGGACGGCGGCGGTGGTATGGGCGGCACCTATTTAGTAAATGGTGGGGATGGCGAAGCAAACACTGGCGGTGGTGGAGGCGGGAGAGGCAGCGGCAGCCAGCTCCACGCTGGCTCTGGTGGCTCTGGCATCGTGTGCATAAGGCTACACAAAGAATAAACACGGCCTCCGTTTCGGAGGTCGGGAACGGAGGTTTATATGGCAAGTATATGTGGTTCCCCTGTTTGTGCCGGTGGTAAGCCGAAACTGAAATTTACCTACACAGGGGACTACGTGGTGAGAAAAGACGGCGTTGTGGAGCTGAGAAGCAGCGGAACGCTGGTGTTTCTCGATCCTGCTGTCATTGACGTGTTTATGGTTGGCGGTGGCGGTTCTGGCTGGACACAGCAAACCACCGAAAGAAGCGGCTTTGGCGGTGGTGGCGGCGGTTATACCCGCACAGTGCGAAAAGTAAGCGTCGCCCCAAACACGCCTATTGAGGTAACCATAGGAGCAGGCGGAGAGGCCTCTAATCGCTCCGGCGGTTCCAGCGGATTTAATGCCCTTACCGTAAACGGCGGGTCGTACAACGGCGGGTTTAAAGGGAGTAACGGAGGGTCTGGCGGTGGTGGCGGTGTAGCATCTAATTCAGATTACGGGGCTGGGGGTTCGAATGGAAATAATGGCGAAGATGGCTTTCCCTCCTACAGTAACCTCGGCGGATATGGTCAGGGTTTCACTACTCGAGAGTTTGGCGAAGCCGCCGGTAAACTTTACGCTGGTGGCGGTGGTGGTGGCCGATATATGTCATCGCAAACGCCAATAATTTCAATGGGCGGCGCTGGCGGCGGCGGTTCTGGTAGTTGGATTGGAACCTCAAGTGATTTGAGACAAGCGGCGGCAGCCGGTGTCGCTAACACAGGCGGCGGCGGTGGCGGCGGTACAGCTGTTACCAGTTATAATTACGAACCTGGTGGTTCTGGTGGTTCCGGTATCGTGTGTTTCCGTGACGCGCAGGAGTTGCCGGAGTTGGCTGGGACGTGGGTGCTGAATGAGAGGTTGTATAACCCGGAAACGAATATCAAGGAAAGTTTTAATTTCACAACAGGGCCAAACACTGGCACCGAATATCCCTATGAGGGTATTAAAGTACCTGCAAGTGCAACAGGAACAATGGCGTATACCAGGTACACCACTGCTCAAAACATCTATAACTTTTCCAACAACTCGTGGTATTCAAGATGGAAAACAATCATAATCCCCGCAGGCGCAACCGCTTCCGACGAGTTCCGCGCATGGCTGGCGAGTAACGCGACAAAGCAAGCGTAAGGAGGTGCTGCATGGCTATTACAGGAAAACCCATCGCAATGGGCATCAGCGGGGGCACGGTGTACTTCCCGGTCAGCTACACGGCGAGGCACAGCATGAGGGATGACGGAAGCGTGGTGCTGCTGGAAAGCGGACAGGCGACCTTTGACAAGCCCACGGCGGCAACAGTGACCACAGCAGACGGCAAGAGTGCCACGGCGGTGCTGGATGGCACCTACGACGTGGCGATAGGCAGCGAGGGCGGCGCGACCTCTTTCGGCGACATCGTAAGCGGAGAGGGGCCTGTGACGCTGACAAAAGGAGCGTGATTAAGTGAGATACGCATTGGTTGAAAACGGTGTTGTTACAAACATCATCGAAATGGACAAGCGGAACGAGCAGTTCTTTCCCTCCGCCGTGTACACCGGTGACAGGCCGGTGGGCATGGGCGACACGTACACGGAGGGCAAGTTTTACCGTGACGGCAAAGAGGTGCTGACGGCACTGGAGGAAGCCAACAACGAGATAGACAGCCTGACGCAGCAGCTTGGCGAGGCTGTGGAAACCATCTATCAGGCGGATATGGAGGTTATCGGATGAGCATGATTATCGGTAAAGCGTTAATTGCGGGGGGGGGTACTGTTGACCGGTTAGATTTTACCTATACGGGGCAGTACAACGAACGCCTTGAGGACGGCGTTGTGGAATTTCTGACCACAGGTGTGTTGAAGTTCAAAAAGGAAGCAGCCATTGATGCATTCCTTGTTGGAGGCGGGTCTGGCGGCTGCACCGGCTGGTATCGCAACTCCACCAATTATGGAGGCGGCGGTGGAGGCGGTGGCGGAAAAACGGTGACGCTGCTGAATATCACACCGCGAGCGAATACTGAATATCAAATCGTTGTGGGAGCCGGTGGCTCATTCGGGAAGAAGAACACCACCGAATCCAACATAACAGCGCCTACAAATGGTGGTGATACCACCGCGTTTGGTTCAACTGCCGAGGGCGGCAGAGTACCTACTGTAATGATTTCTGGAGGAACTGTGTATTCCGCGGGTTACGGAGTGCTGATTTGCGGCGGCAGCGGTGGTTCTGGCGGCGGACAGAGTGTGGGGCGCGGCGTAACGTCGCCCTACAATATTGCAGGTGCAGGAGGAAGCGATGGAAGTGATGGCGGTGCAGCAAACCCTCAGCCCAGCGCGACTGCCTATCCTATAGGCACCGGCCAAGGAACTACTACGCGCGAGTTTGGAGAGACAACCGGCAAACTCTATGCGGGCGGAGGAGGCGCAGGAAACATTCTTGGTACGCCTACAGCTGGTGGTGACGGCGGCGGCGGTAATGGCGGAGGTGATGCCGCGAACATGAATGCAGCTGCTAACACTGGCGGTGGAGGCGGTGGCGGAAATGAAAACGGCGGATCCACCGCTGGCGCGGGCGGCAGCGGTATCGTGTGCATCCGGCTGCACAAGGAAGCGTAACAACAAACTGAAAGGAGAACGACTATGTACAACATTATGACGAAGCTTATCAACAAGCGGTTCTACAAGACCCGTGAGGAGGCACAGCAGAAGTGCGACGTGTTTTTCGCCGTGGGGCGCATCACGGACGAGCAGTACACGGAGCTGTGTGCGCTGATCGAGAGCGTGTACGCAGAATAAGGGGCGGGGAGAATTACTCCCCCCGCCGGATGTAGGCTTCCTCGGCACGGATCTGTGCCTGTTTAAGTGCGGCAACGGCCTTTTCAAGCTGGGCAATGGCGTCGGTGACGGCGTTGAACAGGGTGAAATACTCGGGCATGGTAACACCTCCTTTCTGCAAGCAGGATAGCACAGGCGGCGTGTCAGAAACGGTCGAAGGGTGTCGAGGGTGCAAAAATAATTTGAGAGGAGAACGCGGCGAATGGAACCGTGGGTACAGCAGATCGCCGTACCGCTGGCGGTAGCGGTGCTGACAAGCAGCGGTTTGTGGGCACTGGTATCGAAGCGGGCGGACAAGAACAATGCAGAGCGGAAGATGCTGGTGGGTCTGGCGCATGACCGCATTATCCATCTGGGCATGGTGTACGTGACACGAGGGTATATCACGCAGGACGAGTACGAAAACCTCAATGACTATCTGTACCAGCCGTATGAAAATATGGGCGGCAACGGCAGCGCAAAAAGGGTCATGGAGGAAGTAAGGACGTTGCCCATCAAGCGAGAGGCGTAAAGCCGGAAAGGAAAAATTATGAAGCTGAACAACAAGACCTATGACATCATCAAGTGGGTGGTTATGATCGTGCTGCCCGCACTCAGTGCGCTGTACGTGGGACTGGGCGGCATCTGGGACTGGCCGTACATCGAGCAGGTGGCGGGGACTATTTCCTGCATCACCGTGTTCCTTGGCGCGCTGCTGGGCATTTCCAGCGCCAGCTATAAGAAATCTACGCTGGATGAGGAGGCCATGTAAATGGCCGCCCCGAAGGTATACCTGTCCCCGGCTATGCACATGGCGAACCCCTGCGTATATCCCCGCCCGGACGGGAAACAGTGCTATGAGGCGCTGGAGAACAACGAGTACATCGACATTCTGGAGCCGATCCTGAACCGCTGCGGCATTGCCACTAAGCGCGGGTACCGGCGCACCCCCATGAACGGCGACAACGGCGATGCCATCATGAAGCAGAACGTGCGGGAGAGCAACGCATGGGGCGCGGACGTGCATTACGTCAGCCACACCAACGCCATCAGCAACGGCGCGGAGCAGACACGGGTGAGCGGGTGCAACCCCATGTACTACACTTATTCCAGCAAGGGGAAGAAGTTGGGCGAGATCATGGTGAAATACCGCAAGCAGGTGTACCCCGGCAAGGTGACGCTGGTGCCAAACGCCAAGTGGTACGAGCTGCGGGTGCCGAACGCGGTGAGCTTTTACGAGGAACACGCTTTCCACGACAACCCCAACGACATCGGCTGGTGGCACGAGCACATGACAGAGGTGGCGGAGAGCGCCGCCAAGGGCCTGTGCGAGTGGTTCGGCATCCCGTATGTGGAGCCGGAGAAGCCGCAGGAGCCGGAGACACCGGAACAGTCGACCGTGACCGAAACGTATACCGTGAAGGTGACGCGGAGTGCGGACGGGAAAAGCGGCACGTGGGAGATCGTGAAGTGAGGTGAAGACATGACGGTTACAGATACCCTTTCGCAGGCGGACGAGCTGCGGCTGAACACCATAAGCGACGAGCAGAAGGCGGCGTGGGTGATGGGGCTGGACCAGCAGATCGGGGAGAGGATCGATATGGCCTCCTACGTACACAGTTGGCCGGCGGGCGACGGGGAGCTGCTGCTCCCCGCGCCCTACGACCGGGTGTATGTGCTGTATCTGTGCAGCCAGATCGACTACTACAACAACGAAACGGCGCTGTATGGCAACGACAAGGCGGTGTATGACGAGGCGATGAGTGAGGCAATGGCGTGGTGGCGCCGGCAGCACTGCCCGGACAACATCGGGAATGTGCAGGTGATGGGATGAGACTGGCAAGCCTGCCCTATTCCCTGAACCCCAACAAGGTGGAGATGGTGCAGATGCGAGGCATCAACTGGTCGGACGCCATACAGAACGGCGATTTGCGGGACAGCCTGAATTTGTCGGCCAGACGGTGGCCGTACATCACCACGCGGAAAGGCCGGGTGAAGCAGACCGGGTACCAGAACGTGACGGCGCTGACATCGTGGGGCAAGCTGGTGGCGGTGGAGGGGACCTCCCTGCTGTACGACGGGCAGACGGTGGGCACGGTGACGGCGGGTAAGAAGCAGTTTGCCGTGGTGAATACCAAGATGGTGATATGGCCGGACAAGGTGTATCTGGACATCACGGACCAGACCGTAAAGCCATTGGCGGCGGAGATCACCGGCAGCAAGGCCACGTTTGCCACCAACAAAATAACCGTAAACGGCTGGGCGGACTTGACCACGAAGTTCAAAGCGGGCGACGGCGTGACACTTTCCGGCTGCACCTCCAAGACGGAGAACAACAAGGATTTTGTCATTAAGGCGGTCACCTCCAACACGATCACGGTGGCGGACAACACGTTTACGGCGGTGAACGAGGCCAGCACAAGCATTAAGATCGAGCGAAAGATACCGGACCTGGACTATATCTGCGAAAGCGAAAACCGGCTGTGGGGCTGCAACAACGACACGCAGACCATCTATGCCAGTGCGCTGGGCGACCCCACGAATTTTTACGTGTATGAGGGACTATCCACAGACGCCTATACGCTGGCAGTGGGCACGGAGGGGAAATTCACCGGCTGCTGCAAGCTGAGCTCTTCGGTGCTGTTCTGGAAGGAGACAAAGCTGCACAAGATGCTGGGCAGCTATCCGGCGGAGTACGCCATGTACACCTACGAAATGGAGGGCTTGCAGGATGGATGTCAGAAAAGCCAGCAGGTGATCAACGACACGCTGTTCTATAAAGGCCCTCACGGGGTATACGCCTACTCCGGCGGCACGCCGGTGCTGATCAGCGACAACTTTGGCGAGAAGGAGTTTACCGATGCGGTAGCCGGCAACGACGGCGACAGCTACTACCTGAGTGTGAAGGACGGCGCTGAGCACCGGATGATGGTGTATGAGACCAAGACCGGGATATGGGTGCTGGAGGACGGCACGGAGGCGGTGGACTTTGCGCGGCTGGGCAAGAAGCTGTACATGCTGGCGGGCGGCGACGTGTACCTGCTGGATGGCGAGGACACGCCGCAGACGCAGGAGTGGATGGCGCAGTTCGCCCCCATGTATGAAACCATCGACGGCAAGAAAGCGTATTCAAAGATACTGATGCGGCTGGAGCTGCCGAAGGGCAGCTACATGACGGCACAGATGCGCTGCGACGGGAAGCCGTGGCAGACGTGCGGCAATGTGGTGGGCAAGGAGCACAACGTGACCAGCCTGCGGCTTGCGGCCAACCGGTGCGACAAATTTGAACTCAGGCTGGAGGGCAAGGGCCCGTGCACCATACTGGGCATATCGAGAGCGTTTATGGTGGGGAGTGATGTGAAATGATCGTTTTCCCGGAGAGCATAAACGAGCTGCCGAAGGAGAACCCGTCAGAGGCGCTGGACATAACGGAAAACTACATTAAGTACATGTGCCAGCGCATTGACTGGGCAATGGGCAACGTGACAAAGAACGTCAGCAAGGCGGGCGTGTCCAACGCGGAGATGTACATTCTGCTGATGGCGCTGCAGAATACGGTGTCCGCCCTGCAGAGCACGGTGAACAGCCAGGGGGCCAGCATATCGGCGCTGATGCAGAGCGTGACGGTACTGAACAATGACCAGACCGCGCTGAAAAACCGGGTGGCCACACTGGAGAACAATTACACGGCGCTGGAGCAGAGAGTGACGGCGCTGGAGAACAAGACATAAGGAGGATGCCTATGGCTATACGGAAAAACAAAAAAGCAACGACCGGCAGTGTTATGGGCGCAGTAAGCGGACTATTCGGCGACCCGAATAACCGGCGCAACATGGCGGGCTCCATCGCCATGAAAAAGGCGGCAATTAAAAACAACGCGGTCAATGGCGCCCTGGCTGGCGCATTGGGCGGCGCTGTGGGCGGCGCACTGAACTACGGGAACAGCGGCGGAAATTCCGGCGGTGGCTACACGCGGGTGGAAATGCCGGTAGATGTGGGCGCACTTCCCACCTTCAACAGCTCGTATCTGGATCAGCTGAATGCTTTGGCGCGGCAGCTGACCAGCATGAACTATGAGGACTGGACAAAGGGCAGCCAGTACCAGTCGCTGGCGGATCGGTATGGCAACAACGGACGGATGAGCATGCAGGACGTATTGGGGCAGGTGGCCGCCCGTACCGGAGGCTTGGCCTCCAGCTATGCCACAACGGCGGCGCAGCAGCAGTACAACCAGTACATGGCGCAGCTGGAGGACGTGGCGCGGCAGATGTATTCCCAGGAGCGCGGCGACATTATGGACACCGCCAATTTGTACCGCAATCTGGCAAACGACGAGTATGGGCGCTATCGGGACAGTTTGGCCGATTACAATGACCGTCTGGCGGCGGCACAGAGCGCGGCACGGAGCGCATACAGCGGCAGCGGATATTCCGGCACGACAAGCATTGACCGGCTGAAAAGCCGCAGCAGCAACGGTGGCTCCGGCGGCAGCGGCAACGCAAGATACAGCAGCAGCACGGCACTGAACCTGGCCACCAGCAACGCAAGGACCACCAGCGGGCAGATGATGGCGCTGGAGGCTATGTACGAAAACGGGAACATCACAAAGAAGCAGTACAGCGATCTGGTATACGCCGTGAAGAACCCGGGGAAATAAGGAGGGCGCGATGGGCTGGAAGCAGACATTTCAGAAGAAAATGAAAGCTGCGGGGATGGAAAACGACATCCCCGCAGCAAACCGGACAAACCGCAATGCAGACAGCGGCGGGTGGCAGGATAAGTTCCGCAGCAAAATGGAAGCTGCCGGCATGGGCGGCGACATTATCCGCACCGGCGGCAGAACGGCGGCGGATGTGGCGCCCAGCACCTATAAGCCGGACCCGTCTATGTTGGTTACGCCGAGCGTGCCTGCGGGGAACACAACAAGTGCGGCGGGGAAATATAACGTGGGCCAGGGCTTGGCAAAGGCCGGACAAATGGGCCTGACACAGATCGCCAAAGTGGGCAGCTCTGCCGGCGCATGGATAGAGAACCTGCTGGGTGATTTTGCCCGGGAAGGCTCCAACGGCTACTGGGACCCAGACACCAGCAACTGGCTTTTCAACCGCTGGAACCGGTCCATTGACGCGGAGGCGCAGGGGGTGCAGCAGCGGTACGCGGAAAACACGGCACGCGGCGGGAAAGCGGCGCAGGTTTTTGAAGACCTGGGTGCGGCGACGGTGGCGGCGGTGCCGCAAGCCATTGCGGCGCTGTTTACAGGCGGCGCCAGCACGGCGGCGCAGGCAGGCGCACTGGCGGAAAACGCGGCGGCGTCCTCCGGGTTGGTCAACACCATTTCCCGCAGTATGCGGGCAATGGCGAAAGACCCGAACTTCCAGATCTCCTTTGCACAGGTATTTGGCCCCGGCTATGAGCAGGCAAAGGCGGACGGCGCGGACGATTTCCGCGCATCCGTGTACGCCATCGGCAACGGACTGATGAACGCCGCCGTGGAAGTGGGCGGCGGTATCCAGACGCTGCCTCGTGAATTGCAGAACGGCGGCAACGCATGGAAAACATGGGTGGACGCCATGCTGGACGAGGGCAAGGAGGAAGTGGTGCAGGGTGTGATCGAACGCGCCACGCAGAACGCCGTCTATGGACGGGACAACCCCCTTGTCGGTATCGGCAACGGCGCCATTTTCGACCCGGCGGCAGCGGCGGAAGAATTTGCCGGCGGCGCTGTAGTTGGCGGTATTCTGGGCGGCGGGCAGATGGGCGTGAACACCCTTGCCAACCGTGCGGCATACAACGCGGCCAGAGCGCAGTATGACCGGGACGTGCGGCAGAACACCGCGCCGGAGATGGACGGCAGGACGGCGGAGGCTGTGGAGGCGGTGACCCGGGGCGAGACGATCACCGGCAACCAGGCGGCGGCTATTGCACGGGACCCGGTGGCCGTGGAGACGCTGGAGGCCAGCACCGGGGTAAAGCTGGACACGGAAAAGCCCATCAGCCAGCTCAAACGTGAAATTATCGCCCTTGCAAGCCGCGAGACAGCGCAGGAGCAGACGCAGCGCACCACGGCTATCCCCCAGACGCAGAAACGCGCACAGAAAGCCGTGGGCGGTTTTATGGAGGCTGGTCAGAGAGCGTATCAGCAGGTGCGTGAGACAAGTGGCAGCGACGCGGAGGTGTACGCAGGCTTTTCCGCCATGTACAATGCGGGGTTGAACGGCGTTGAGGCGGAAAAGGCCAAGGGCAAGTACGCGGCGATGCTGACGCCGGAGCAGCGGTACACGGCGTACAACGCGGGGCTGGAGGACGCCAGGGCGCAGGTGGCACGGGAGAATGCGGATGTAGCATCCGTGACCACCACGGCGGGAGCAGGTCTGGCGGACAATGCCTACAGCCGGTACATCATCGCAAAAGACAAGGGCGCGGCCTCGACGCTGAACACCATCGGCAAGAAGCTGGGCGTGCGTATCGAGTTCGTGGACAGCATTATGGATGGGCAGGCCAACGGCCAGTACATCAGGGAGAAAAACCTGATCCAGATCGCGGCGGACAGCACGAACCCCATCTATGAGGTGGCGGGGCACGAGGTCACCCACCGGATGCAGGATCTCTCCCCCGACGAGTACCGGGCGTTCCGGCAGGCGGCGATAGAGTACCGCATGCGGGAGAACGGCGCGGACACGGAAACGGAGGTCGTGCAGCGGTACATGGAGGCGGCAGAGAGAGCCGGCGTAACGCTGACGCAGGACGAGGTGATGGACGAGATCGCCGCAGACTTTGCGGGGCGGATGATCGAGGACACGGATCTGTTCGCACAGTTTGCCAAGGACAACCGCACGGCGGCGAAGAAGCTGCTGGACGGGCTGAAGGAATTTCTTGCCAAAGTCAAGGCTATGTTCACCGGCAAGGCAAGAGACAACGCGGCGATGGATGCCTACGGCAAGACCTTCGGAGAGCTGGAGGACATTGCGCAGAAGTGGCAGGCGGCCTTTGACGCGGCGGAGCGGCAGGCGGAGAAAGCAAAAACCGCCGCCGGGGATGGCGACGGGCGGATGATGCTGAAAGACTATTCCTACGACGCACTGGTGCGAAAGCCGGATATGACGCTGGCGGTGGTGGAGGACGCGGACGGACTCACCCGCAAAGAAGTGATCGACAAGGCACTTGAGGAGGCAAAAAAGTACGGCGGCGTAAATCAGAATGGGAATGTGTACGTACACGTCAACGATACGGACGCAGATGTGGTCATCAGCGCAAAGGCGCTGCGGCACGGGCTGGACCGTAGATTTACTGTCAATGCACCGGCTACTTTGAAGGTGGGCGAGATCTTACAGAATGCGGTGCGCGTCAATGAGCTGGTGCCGAAGCTGGACACCGTGGACGCAACGTATGTGCTGATGGGTGCTGCCAAAAACAAAAACAACGAGCCGTACATCGTACAGTTCGTTGTAAATCGTGCCTCCAACGAGGTCATGTCCGTGGATGTTCTGTATGCGATAAACGCAAAAACAGAACCGGCCGGGAGCTTATCCCCAGAGATCACGGGCGTACCCGCTACTCTAACCGGTTCCAGTATCAGTATAGCCGATTTGCTTACGTATGTCAACCGGTATTTCCCGGACGTGCTGCCGGAGAGTGTTCTGCGGCATTTCGGCCACAGCGAGAGACCGGCGGGCAAGCTGGGCGAGGGAGCACTGTTCTCACTGAAAGCGTACTCTGAGGCGGAGAAAAAAGATCATGTGAAGTCCGCGAAGGAGTTTTTCGGTAAAACGTACAGCTGGAACGAGACCGGGTACATCACCACGGACGGCACAAAGCTGGACTTCTCCGGCCGGCATGATGGCGGCCCCGGCGGCTACCGCACTGTGGACCACCGTGACATACGCGATGCGCTGGGGCTTGACTACGGCGGGGACGATTACAGCGGCGCAATGGTGCAGTTTATGAGCGAGGGGAATATCCGCATCAGCCCGGAAAGCGGCGGCATCAATCTTTCGGTCATGCCCACAAAGGCGCAGCTGGACACGCTGGCTGACTTTATCAGTAAAAACCGCGGCGAGGTGATACTGGATCTGGACGACACCAACGGAAACACCGTGTCCAGCACGGAATATCCGAAGGGAACGCACAGCAGCAAGGTCATCAACGACATAAGGGCGTACTTTGAAAACGGAACGATGCCGAAGGTATCTGAGCTGAGACAGTTCCGGTATCAGCTGCGGAGTACGGCGGACATTGAACAGGAAGTGCGGGACCTGAAACGGGAGCGCACGGTACTGGCCAGCCGCAACCGCGCATTGGAGCAGCGGGTGCAGGAGCTGAAGGGCGAAATGCGTATCAGTAAGGAGCCGTCCGTAGTGCTGCGGGACGTGAAAAAGCTGGGGAGCGAGACCATACGCAAGTACGGCAGCGAAGTGAAATACGGAGACATTCAGGCCGACATGGAGGCGCTGGGTAAGGCTGTGATGAAGAAAGACGTGAGTATGGCCGACCTGATGCCCTATGCCAGAAACGCGGCGACGGCCATCGTGGACAACACGACGGAGCTTACGGAGCACGGCGCGGAGCTGCTGGAGATCAAAGATTACCTGAAGCGGCAGAAGATCCTTTTCAACGGGGAGATGGACCACTACAACGAGTTCCGCAAGCGGTACATGGGAACGCTGAAGCTGAACAAGTCGGAGGGCTTGCCGGTGGACACCATGTATGCGGAAATGACGGAGATGTTCGGCGAGGGCTATTTCCCCAGCGACGTGTATACCGAGGCGGACAAGCTGCAGCAGATCGCGGATGTGCTGGACAGCATGGACAGCATTTATGAAAACCCCTTTGACAGCTACCGTGACGCAGCCATTCAGGAGATCGCCAACGACATCATTGACGGCATGATCTCTGACCAGGTGCGGCAGAAGAAGACCTTTGCCGACCGGCGGGAGCTGGAGAAGCAGGAGGCCGTGGGACGGGTGCGTGAAATGCTGACAAAGGAGCGGGAAAAGCGCCGGGACATGGTAAAGCGGATGCGCCGGGAGTACAGCGAAAAGACCCAGAAGGGCCGGGAGAAGCGGTACGCCGCGGAGATGCGTGCAAAGATCGCCAGACACACGGGGCCTTTGTCCGAAAAGCTGCTGCGACCCACGGACAAAAAGCACATTCCGGAGGAGCTGCGCGTGGTGGTGGCCGATCTGCTGCGGAACATCAACCTGGAGAGCGCATACAGCTACGACGAGAACGGACGGCTGCGGAAAAACGCTGGCGGCGACCCGACTCGACGGACGCAGGAGGCCGTAAAGCTGAAAAAGGCATACGAGGACATCATTGCCCGTGAGGCGAACATGGTGGTGGACCCCGATTTGCTTGACAGCGGCGGGCTGCTGGACAGCCTGGCGGCGCTGGGCGGAAAGCGTATCGCCGACATGAACGTGACGGAGCTGGAGACCGTATGGAATGCGGTGCGAGCCATCGAGGCCACGCTGACCAGCTACGACCGGACGCTGGCGAACCAGAAGTACGCACGGACCAGCGAGTGGGCGGACAGCCTTATGATGGGCAGCATGAGTCGGAAGCGGCGGAACCGAAAGATCTCGCTGGATATGGCGGACCCGTATACGTTCTTCTCCGCCTACGGCGACGGCGGCATGCAGGTATACCGGACGCTGCGGAACGCGCAGGACCGGGAGCACGTGATGCTGACGGAGCTGCGTGAGGCGGCTAAAAAGTTCCTGGATGCGGACGTGTACAAAAACCGCTTTGAACGGCACACGTTCACCACAAGCCGGGGCGTGGAGCTGACGCTGACCAACGAGCAGATCATGAACCTGTACAACCTGGCAAAGCGCGGTGAGCAGGCCATGAACCACCTGATGGTGGGCGGCATCGTGCAGCCGGAGATCAAGCGGGACGGCAAGCTGAAAGCCATCCCCCGCGGGACGGAGAACATCCTGCTGACGCTGGAGGACGTAAGGGCCATCACCTCCGTGCTGACACCGGAGCAGATCAAGGTGGCGGACGGATTGCAAAAGTTGGCCAGCACGAAGTTGGCGGAGTGGGGCAACGAGGCCAGCATGGCGGTGTACGGCTACCGCAAGTTCATGGAGGCGCACTACTGGCCCATCAAGACGGCGAAGGAGGCCACGGCATCCAGCGTGGAGAAAGGACCGGACATCGCCAGAGAGATCAAGAATATGGGCAGCGCAAAGGCCCTAACGCCCAACGCCAGCAACGCACTGGACATTGGCGGCGTGTACGACGTGTTCGCGCAGAACGCCAGCGACATGATCAAGTACGCCACGCTGCTGGCCCCGATGGAGGACATCAACCGGCTGTACAACTACCGGTACCGGGACATCATGGGCAATCTGACCGGGAAGAACGTTCGGCAGGTGCTGTCCGGCGTGTACGGCGACGCGGCGCAGAGCTACTGGCGGAACCTGATGCGAGACGTGCAGAACGGAATGGTGAAGAACGCCAGCGCCACCACAAGGGCCGTGGAGCGCATCGTGGGCAACACGAAGGGCGCCGCGGTGGGTGCGAACCTGCGCGTGGTCATCCAGCAGCCCACAGCGTACTTCCGGGCGGCGGTGGTGCTGGACCCGGAAAACATGACGAAGGGGCTGGGCAACGGCGTGACCAAAGGCAACGGATGGGACAAGTCCCGGAAGTGGGCACCCATTGCGGGCATCAAGGACACGTCCGGCTTTGACCAGGGCAGCCGGTACACCATTGCGCGGGAGGTATACGGCACGGACGGCAGCTTTATGTCGTGGCTGAGCGACAAGAGTATGTCACTGGCCGGAAAAGCCGACGCGGTGACGTGGGGCAAGATCTGGAACGCCTGCGAATGGCAGGTGGCGGCGGACACAAGCCTGGAGGTGGGCAGCGATGCCTACTATCAGCAGGTTGCGGAGGTGTTTACGGATGTGATCGACCAGACGCAGGTGGTAGACGGCATCATGCAGCGGGCGCAGATCATGCGGGACAGCGACGCGCTGACGCGGCAGGCCACGTCCTTCATGGGTGAGCCGCTGAAAAGCCTGAATATCCTGATGCGTTCCTACGACGCATGGGTGTATGAAACGAACCCGCAGAAGCGCAGCAAGGCGCTGAAGCAGCTGAAGCGGGCCGTGGGTGCCTTGCTGGTGACGGACGTGGTGAACGCGCTGGCACAGTCCATCGTGGACGGCCTGCGGGACGACGACAAGGACAAGAAATACTGGGAGCGCGTTTTGGAAGCCTTTACCGGCATTACAGGGAAGGAAAAGGACTTTGGCGAGGCTGTCAAGAACATCACGCTGCAGGGCAATGTGAAGGGCAACATCACGCTGGTAGGCCGTATTCCCTACGCCAAAGACATTATCTCCATTTTGCAGGGCTACACCGTAGACCGCATGGATGCCGGCGCGGTGGACGACATCGTAAGGGCCACCAAGTCCATGATCTCCAGCGCCAACGGACAGGGCAAAAAAACGGCGGCGTACAACGTCAAGCAGTTCCTGACCGTGGTCAGCAAAATCTTTGGCGTCAGCGTGGCGAACCTGGGACGGGATACCTGGGCCATTGCCAGAAGTATTGCCAGCGAGACCGGGAATGTGCGGCTGATGTTTGAGATGGAAAAGGCCATCTACCGCATGGACAAGAGCGCCGGGAACCGGAAAACGTGGTGCGAGCTGCTGTACCGGGCGCAGAAAGAAAGGGACACCGAAACGGCGCGTCTGATCTACCGGGAGATGCTGGCGCACGGCTATGAGGAGGCGGACGTGCGGCAGGGTGTGGAGGCCATTATGAAGCAGGAGCAGGGCGTAAACTCTGTGAAAGAACTGAGAAACCGGTGGATGGCACCGTAAAACAAAGAAAGGAGCAACGGGCGATAGGCGCAACCATCCTATGGCACCATCCCGCCGCAAGGCGGTCCGCAGGCCTGCGTAAGCAGGATGAACCAGCAGCACAGGGAAATCCGCGCCATGCTGAAGGGCATGGCACCCAAAAGGGCTATCGCATGGATCCAATCTTTTGAGTTACCACAAGAGGAAGCCCAGTGCATCGCGGAGTGCGATGTGCGGCGTCGCAGCTGCGTGGAACAGGCATTTTGTATGAATGTGTCTGTGGACGTGGTAAAACGATGCCGGCGAAGGGCATACCGAAAAATTGCAGACGGGCTGAACGCAGAAAAAAGCCACACCTGAAAAGGTGTGGCTTTTTATTTGCCGCCGAAAGGGGGACGGCGGCGTGTGTGGGGGGGGGGATAGCCTGATTATACGGCGAAATAAATAAAAACGCAATAGAGACGCACTGATTTTTAACGCGCACTTATCAGCCACTTTATCGCCACTTCGAGATGGGCATATCCCTGTATGCTTACAGTAAAGAGAGGTGGTCGTGATGTTCGTGCGCTATAACCCAAACCCGGCGGGGAAAAACGTGGGGGATTGCCCGGTTAGGGCCATCTGCAAGGCCACGGGGCAGGGCTGGCATGAGACGTATGTGCAGCTTTGTATGCAGGGGCTGGCTTTGGCGGATATGCCCAGTGCCAACAATGTATGGGGCGCGTATCTGAAAAAACTGGGATTTAGGCGGCATATTATCCCGGAGGATTACCCGGACAGCTATTCCGTGGGTGACTTCGCAAGGGAGCACCCGCGTGGTACATATCTTCTGGCGCTGGCGTCCCACGTGGTGTGCGTGATAGACGGAGACTGGCATGACACGTGGGACTCCGGGGCAGAAACACCTTTGTATTTTTGGGAAAGGACGGATGAGGAATGAACTATCCCTATTACGGAAACCCCTATATGCCGCCGATGCCGGACAACCTCGGCCAGCTCAGGCAGCAGCAGATGATGCCCCAGCAGATGCCGCAGATGCAGAACCCTATACCGCAGAGCGGCGTGCAGTGGGTATCGGGCGAGCAGGAGGCCAGGAGCTGGATGGTGGCACCCAACGCGGCGGTGGCCCTTTGGGACAGCACGGCGCCCACGGTGTACCTGAAGCAGGCGGACGCCAGCGGCAAGCCGACGCTGAAGGTATACGACCTTGTGGAGCGGCTTGCAAACGCGCCTGAAGCAAAAAAGGACCCCGGGGCGGAATATGTGACCCGGGCGGAGCTGGACAAGCTGGCGGCCATTGTGGCCGAAATGAAGGCCAAGAAGAAGCGCAAGGTGGAGGAGGAAGAGGACGATGAGTAATCCGTTTTATCAGGCGATGGGCGGGAACGTGAACCCGCTGGGGAATTTTGGACAGCTGTTGCAGAAGTTCCAGCAGTTCAAAACGAGCTTTCAGGGCGACCCGAAAGCAGAGGTAGAGAAGATGCTGCAGAGCGGCGCGCTGACGCAGGAGCAGTTGAACCGGGCACAGGCGATGGCGCGGCAGTTTCAAAACCTTTTGTGATCAATATCGTGGCCACGATTTGATGAAATACATCTTTATCCGAAAGGAGTGACGACAATGGCAATTACTGACGGCGGTCCCACCATGACCATGCCTGTGGCCCCTACCGGCATGATGGGCGGCGGCTTCGGCGGCGAAAACGGATGGTGGGTCATCCTGTTTATCATCCTGCTGTTCGGCTGGGGTCGTAACGGCTACGGCAACAACAACGGCGGTGTGGTGGACGGTTATGTGCTGACCTCCGATTTCGCCAGCGTTGAGCGCAAGCTGGACGCGGTGAATAACGGCATCTGCGACTCCACGTTTGCCCTGAACAACGCTATCAATGGAGGCTTTGCTACGGCAGAGCTGTCCCGCGCAAACCAGCAGGCGGCGCTGATGCAGCAGCTCAACGCCATGCAGATGCAGTCTCAGGAGTGCTGCTGCGAGAACCGGGCGGCTATCGCCCAGGTGCGGTACGACATGGCGACGCAGGCCTGCGACACCCGCAACACCGTGCAGACGGCGGCCCGGGACATCGTGGAGAACGCGAACGCCAATTCCCGTGCGATTTTGGACTTCCTGACGCAGAGCAAGCTGCAGGATCTTCAGAGCGCCAATCAGGAGCTGCGCCTTGCCGCATCTCAGGCTGCGCAGAACAACTACCTGATCTCCCAGCTGCGGCCCACGCCCATTCCCAGTTACCCGTCCTGCAACCCGTGGGCAAGCGGCAGTTATACCGGCTGCTGCGGCTGCTGACAACTGCATAGCACCAGCTGTTCGGAATTTCCGAACTGTTCAGCCCCGTGCTGATACTGACACCAACGCGGCGGGGCAATAGCTCCGCCGCTGTATTTTGAAAGGAGTGATCATTTTGGCCGAGTTTACCAACGCCAATATCGTGACTGTGGCCGCAGGGCAGAATGTGCCTCTGACGGAAACCGCAGTCAACAGCAAGCCGTGCATCGTACACCGTGAGGGTGCCGGGGTGGTGACGCTGCGTGGACTGACGAACCAGTGCAGAGCACTGTACAAAGTCACTTACGGCGGCAACATCGCCATTCCCACCGGCGGCGCCGTGGGAGCCATCACCGCCGCGCTGGCCGTCAACGGCGAGGCGCTGACCAGCGCCACAGCGACGGTGACGCCTGCTGCCGTGGAAAACTATTTCAATATCTACGTTTCCGCGCAGGTGTGCGTGCCGAAGGGCTGCTGCCTGACGGTCGCCATGAAGAACACCAGTACGCAGGCGGTCAGCTTTGCCAACAGCAATTTGACCGTTGAGAGAATTGCGTGAGAGGAGGGACGACATGAACATGAAGGAACTTTTCGGCATCCGCGAGATGCTGTGTGACGAGCTTTCCGAGTATGCCGGCAAGCAGGAGATGGGCACCGGGGAGCTGGACGTGATCCACAAGCTGACGGCCTCTATCAAGAACATTGATAAGATCGCCATGTTTGAGAGCGGCGGATACAGCCGTGACGACGGGTATTCCCGCGAGGATGGGTATTCCCGCGGCGGCGACTGGGATGCGAGCATCCGTGGAACGTATGGGCGCGGCAGCTCGTACCGGCGCAAGAGAGACTCTATGGGCCGGTATAGCCGCGATGACGGGTATTCACGCGATGGGCATGCCAAAGATGTGATCGAGCGCATGATGCAGGATACCGATGACCCCAACGTGAAAGAGGCACTACGGCAGTGCATGCACGTGGTGGAGAAGGGCTGACGTTGCTAACACGTTACTAGCAAGCGTGTTTTATAGGAAATAAGAAAATCCCTGTAACAGTTGTTGTTACAGGGATTTTTTGGTGGAGACTGCTGGACTCGAACCAGTGACCTCCTGCGTGTGAAGCAGGCGC
>ERZ1673730.474-NODE-474-length-50612-cov-178.150978_pt1 | contig 50612 bp, 39 predicted proteins | sample MGYA00580200_ERZ1673730 | MGnify/ENA primary metagenome ERZ1673730 (study PRJEB41218, sample SAMN15661761) | gut metagenome | host: Homo sapiens | place: Canada: London | collected 2015-08-20/2019-03-30 | study: EMG produced TPA metagenomics assembly of...
AGTACTGGCCCTTGACCGGAGGCACGAACTCGCCGCCGATGTAGTTGCCGTAGCGAGGCTTGAAGGTGACGACGGCACCGGGGGTTCCGGGCGCTGCGTAGATCATGGCGAAGCTCTCCTGTGTGGTCGTTCCGCCGTGGCGCGGCGGACTCGTGCAAGGGCGCCGCGGTCGGCGGCGAAGGGTCGGGCGCGTCACTCGTCGACGTGCACGCTTTCCAGATAGCTGCGGATCGCCCAGAGGCCTTCCTGGCTGATGAAGTCGGCCATCTTCGGCATGTACACCGCGCCATCGCGCACCGCGCCGTTGATGACCCGCTCCTTGAACCATTCGTCGCCCTCGGCGCCGGTCTCCAGCAGGCGCAGGTCCGGGGCGATGCCGCCGGACTTGGCTTCCAGGCCGTGGCAGCGCGCGCAGTTCTGGTTGTAGGCGGAGGCGCCGATCTCGACGGCGAGGTCGTGCTTGGCGTAGGGCTTGCGGTAGGGGTTGGTGTCGCGCCATTCCTTGCCCAGCGGCTCGAGTCCCTTGGTGTCCACTGCCTGGGGGGTCACATCGCCGTGGGCCAGCGCCAGGCTCGAGAGGCTGAGACCGGCCAGCACCAGCAGGCCGCGCAAGGCGTTGTTCTTGTTCATCACTTCATTCCTCCGGGGAGACAGGACAAGGCACGGGCGCCAAACGGCGCTCATCGCCATCCTAGGAAGCTCCGCCGCGCGCCCGAATCCTGCTTTGGGCGTCCTCGCCTACTCCCTTCGGAGTAGAGCCTCGGAAGGCCTTACGCGGGGCTTTGGCAGCAAGTCCAAGTCATGCCCCGTCCGGGAAGTCTTCCCGGACGAATCGGGCGATCTTCCGTTCCCGTCGGCGCGCCCCGCTTCCACCATGAAGCCGCCGCGGCCCGAGCAGCGGCCTGCCGTTTCTCGACCCTCACTCCAAACGGGAACCCGATCATGACAACAAGAACCTCACCCGCCCCTGCCGGCCTCCTGCGCCCGAGCCTGCACTGCCTCGCCTTCGCCGTCGCCCTGGGCAGCGCTGGCGCCGCGCTGGCCAAGGATGTGACCTGGGAGGACATCGCCAACGACGACAAGACCACCGGCGACGTGCTGCAGTACGGCATGGGCACCCACGCCCAGCGCTGGAGCCCGCTCAAGCAGGTCAACGCCGACAACGTGTTCAAGCTGACCCCGGCCTGGTCGTACTCCTTCGGCGACGAGAAACAGCGCGGCCAGGAGTCCCAGGCCATCGTCAGCGACGGCGTGATCTACGTGACCGCCTCCTACTCGCGGCTGTTCGCCCTCGATGCGAAGACCGGCAAGCGCCTGTGGACCTACAACCACCGCCTGCCCGACGACATCCGCCCGTGCTGCGACGTGGTCAACCGCGGCGCCGCGATCTATGGCGACAAGGTGTTCTTCGGCACCCTCGACGCCTCGGTGGTGGCGCTGAACAAGAACACCGGCAAGGTGGTGTGGAAGAAGAAGTTCGCCGATCACGGCGCCGGCTACACCATGACTGGCGCGCCGACCATCGTGAAGGACGGCAAGACCGGCAAGGTCCTGCTGATCCACGGCAGTTCGGGCGACGAGTTCGGCGTGGTCGGCCGCCTGTTCGCCCGCGATCCGGATACCGGCGAGGAAATCTGGATGCGTCCCTTCGTCGAAGGCCACATGGGCCGCCTGAACGGCAAGGACAGCACGGTGACCGGCGACGTCAAGGCGCCCTCCTGGCCGGACGATCGCAACTCGCCGACCGGCAAGGTCGAGTCGTGGAGCCACGGCGGCGGCGCTCCCTGGCAGAGCGCCAGCTTCGACGCCGAGACCAACACCATCATCGTCGGCGCCGGCAACCCCGGCCCGTGGAACACCTGGGCGCGCACCGCCAAGGGCGGCAACCCGCACGACTACGACAGCCTCTACACCTCCGGCCAGGTCGGGGTGGACCCGAGCAGCGGCGAGGTGAAGTGGTTCTACCAGCACACCCCCAACGACGCCTGGGACTTCTCCGGCAACAACGAACTGGTGCTGTTCGACTACAAGGCCAAGGACGGCAAGATCGTCAAGGCCACCGCCCACGCCGACCGCAACGGCTTCTTCTATGTGGTCGACCGCAGCAACGGCAAGTTGCAGAACGCCTTCCCCTTCGTCGACAACATCACCTGGGCCAGCCACATCGACCTGAAGACCGGCCGCCCGGTGGAGCGCGAGGGCCAGCGCCCGCCGCTGCCGGAACCGGGGCAGAAGCATGGCAAGGCGGTGGAAGTATCGCCGCCGTTCCTCGGCGGCAAGAACTGGAACCCGATGGCCTACAGCCAGGACACCGGCCTGTTCTACGTGCCGGCCAACCACTGGAAGGAAGACTACTGGACCGAGGAGGTCAGCTATACGAAGGGCAGCGCCTACCTTGGCATGGGCTTCCGGATCAAGCGCATGTACGACGACCACGTCGGCAGCCTGCGCGCCATGGACCCGGTCAGCGGCAAGGTGGTCTGGGAACACAAGGAACACCTGCCGCTCTGGGCCGGGGTGCTGGCCACCGCCGGCAACCTGGTGTTCACCGGCACCGGCGACGGCTACTTCAAGGCCTTCGACGCGAAGAGCGGCAAGGAGCTGTGGAAATTCCAGACCGGCAGCGGCATCGTCTCGCCACCGATCACCTGGGAACAGGACGGCGAGCAGTACCTCGGCGTGACCGTCGGCTACGGCGGCGCCGTGCCGCTGTGGGGCGGCGACATGGCCGACCTGACCCGGCCGGTGGCCCAGGGCGGTTCCTTCTGGGTATTCAAGCTGCCCAGCTGGGACAACCGCACCGCCAGCCGCTGATCCCCGCGCCGCGCCCTGCGAGGCGCGGCTTTCCCCGCCTGCGGAGTATCCCGATGAAGACCTTCCTCCTCTGCGCCGCCCTGCTCGGCGCCGGCCTGGCCCAGGCCGCCGACGACATCGACGACGTCCGCGTCATCGCCGGCTGCCGCCTGGAGCCCGGCGCGCGCTGCGCCAAGGCCGACCTGCGCGGCGCCGACCTGCGCAACCTCGACCTCGGCCGCATCGACCTGGCCGGCGCCGATCTCTCCGGCGCCGACCTGCGTCACGCCAGGCTCGACCTGGCCAACCTGGAAAAAGCCAACCTGCGTGGCGCCGACCTCACCCGCGCCAGCCTGCAGCAAGCCAACCTGCGCGGCGCCGACCTCTCCGGCGCCAGGGCGGTGGCGATCCAGGCCTGGGGCCTGTTCGCCCAGGGCGCCCAGTGGCAAGGCGCCGACCTCACCGCCGCCTACCTGGAGTTCGCCCGTCTCAGCGGCGGCCGCCTGCACCAGGCCACGTTGCGCGCCGCCGACCTGGAGATGACCTGGCTGTCCCGCGCCGATCTCAAGGGCGCCGACCTGCGCGACGCCAACCTGCAGGAAGTCAAGCTGGCCGAGGCCAACCTGGAAGATGCCGACCTGCGCGGCAGCAAGGTGCGCTTCGGCAACTTCCAGGGCAGCAACATGCAGGGTTGCAAGGATTGCCCCGCGGGCTGGCAGTGAAGCGCCGGACAGCAGCGACGGCCCCCTAGCCGAGGCTGCCGCGAGCCTCCTCGGCGAGCGGCAGCGGCAGGCCCAGCCGCAGCACGCCGCTGTCGATGGCCCGGTGCACCAGTTCCGCCTGGGTACTCACCTGCAACTTCTGCTTGAGCAGGCTGACATGGTTGGACACGGTCTTGGCGCTTACCCCCAGGTGCTCGGCCACCTCGCGCAGGGCCAGGCCACGCGCGAGCAGGCGGAAGATCTCGAACTCGCGACGGGTCAGCCCGCGCAACGCTGCCCCGCCCTGCTCTTCCCACGACTGGCAGGCCAGGCGCGTGGCCAGGGGCTGCTCCAGATAGAGCTGGCCGGCGAGCACTCGCCGTATCGCCTCCAGCAGCACCGTCGGCGCCGCGCGCTTGGTCACGTAGCCGCGGGCACCGGCATCCAGCGCCTGGCGCACCAGGGCCAGTTCGTCGTGGAGGCTGAAGAACAGCACGCGCAACTGCGGCAGGCGCTGGCGCAGCCGGCGAGTCAGTTCCAGGCCGCTGATGCCCGGCAGGCCGAGATCGACGATGACCAGCGAAGGAATTTCCCGCTGCACCGCCTGCAAGGCTTCTTCGCCGTCGCCGGCCTCGTTCACCTCCACGTCGGGGAGCAGCCCGCGCAACAGCGCGGCCAGCCCTTCGCGGACCACGAAATGATCGTCCACCAGCAGGATCTTCATCGTCCTCTCCTCTCAGTCGTCGCGTTCCAGCGGCATCCGCAGGCGCAACGCCAGGCCCTGTCCGGGACGGCTGCGCAGGCTCAGTTCAGCGCCCAGGCAGCGCGCGCGCTGGCGCATCGAGTCCAGGCCGAAGCCGGGTGCCGGGTCCGCCGCGCAGCCGCGACCGTCGTCGCGTACGCTCAGGTAGAGAAAGCCGCCACGGCATTGCAGGCGGATCCGCACGCGGCTGGCGCCGGCATGCCGGGCGACGTTGTTCAGCGCCTCCTGCAACAGGCGGTAGAGATGGGTCCCGGCCGCCGCATCCAGGGGCGGCAGCGGACCGCCCAGGCGCAGCTCGCAGGCGATGCCCTGGCCTTCCTGCCAGTCCGCCACGCAGGCGCGCAGCGCCTCGTCCAGCGACTGGCGTTGCAGGGCCGGCGGCGGTAGACCGCGCAGCAGCGCGCGGAAGCTGTCGTCCAGCCCCTGGCAGTAGCGCTCCAGGCGTGCCAGCGCCGGCTGCCCGTCGCCTGCCGTGCAGCGCAGCAACAACAGTTGGGTGCGGATGCCCGTCAGGTACTGGCCGATATCGTCATGCACCGCCTGGGCCAGCAAGCGCCGCTCGCGCTCCTGCACGGCGAGCAGCCAGCGGTACTCCGCCGGGCCGGCGGGTCGCAGGTCATCCATGGCGTGGCTCAGGGGGCGATCCGACAGGCCTGTCCGACGGCGCAGGCGGCAGGTCTTTCCTGGCCGAGGTGGCGGGAATAGAGGAAATCGAACCCGAGCAGGCTGAGGATCAGCAGGATGGGCAACACCAGGGTGACGGCGATGCGCATGGCGGCGACTCCTGTCCATTGTCGTTGTCGAGACATGCTAGGACGCGCGGAGCCACGGCGTGCTACTACCTTGGTACTGCCGGGCCGCTACTTTTGCGCGGCCACCCGCCTCCAGCCGCCCTTGCGGGCGCCGCCGATGCAGCAGGAGCGCTGCGCAAGCGCCTGGTCCTGCTACTTTGGTACTGGTTCACCCCTCCGGACGTCGAATTTCCAAAGCAGCGCGCCTGCCCTGTAATGACGCATACAAGAAGAAACGACGAGAAGCCGCCATGCCCCGCCTTGCCTTGCCCCGCGTAGCGCCCGACTACCCTGCGGCGGTCCCGCCGCAGTACCGAGTTTGCCTTCTCCGCCTACCCGGCCGCCGACGCTCCGCGACGCGTCCCCGGCAGCGCGCGGCGGAACGCCCGCCCGCTGGGCTATCGCGCCCACGACTGCTACCGTGAGCGCATTCGCATCCGCCCGCGTGCCCCGAGCCGCCACCAGCCGCCCATAACGACAATAACGAGGTGCAGGCCATGTACAAGATCCTGATCGCCGACGACCACCCGCTGTTCCGCGAGGCCATCCACAATGTCATCGCCGACGGATTCCCCGGCAGCGAAGTGATGGAAACCGCCGACCTCGACAGCGCCCTGGGCCTGACCCAGGAACACGACGACCTCGACCTGATCCTGCTCGACCTGAACATGCCCGGCATGCACGGCCTCAACGGCCTGATGAACCTGCGCAACGAGGCCCCGACCATTCCCGTGGTTATCGTCTCCGCCGAGCAGGACAAGCAGGTGGTGCTACAGGCCATCACCTACGGCGCGGTGGGCTTCATCACCAAGTCCTCGCCACGCGCGCAGATGACCGAAGCCATCGAGCAGATCCTCAACGGCAACGTCTACCTGCCCTCGGACGTGATCCGCACCCAGAAGAGTTCGCCGCGACGCAGCGGCCACGAAGAACACGGCATCTCCCCGGAACTGCTCCAGGCCCTGACCCGCAAGCAGCTGCTGGTGCTGGAGCGGATGACCAAGGGCGAGTCGAACAAGCAGATCGCCTACAACCTGGACATCGCCGAGACCACGGTGAAGGCGCACGTCTCGGCGATCCTGCGCAAGCTCAAGGTACACAACCGGGTCCAGGCGATCCTCAGCGCCGGCGACATCGACTTCGCCGCCTACCTGCGCCGCTGAGACCCGCCGATGCCCGACCGCCGTACCCTGCTGCTCACTGTCCTGGCGATGCTGGCCTTCGCCGGCAATTCGCTGCTCTGCCGCGCGGCGCTGAAGGACACCGCCATCGACGCGGTCAGTTTCACCGCCCTGCGTCTCTTCTCCGGCGCCCTCATGCTCGCCATCCTGCTGCATCTGCGCCGGGGCCCGGCCACGCCCGCGCGCGGCGGCTGGCGCGGGGCGGCGGCGCTGTTCGTCTACGCGGCCGCGTTCTCCTACGCCTACGTGCAGCTGGACGCCGGCACCGGCGCGCTGCTGCTATTCGGCGCGGTACAGGTCACCCTGCTGCTGGCCGGCCTGCTGCGCGGCGAACGGCTGGGCGGACAGGCGCTGCTCGGTTTCCTGCTGGCCCTGGGCGGCCTGCTGTTCCTGTTGCTCCCCGGAGCCAGCGCGCCGCCGCTGGGCGGTGCCCTGCTGATGCTCCTGTCCGGCCTCGCCTGGGGCCTCTATACCCTGCTCGGCCGCGGCGGCGGCGATCCGCTGGCGGTCAGCGCGGGCAACTTCCTGCGTGCCCTTGCCTTCGCCGCCCTGCTGCTCCTGGCATTCCACGGACAGTTGCGGCTGGACGGCGCCGGGCTGGCCTATGCCCTGCTTTCCGGCGCCCTCGCCTCCGGCCTCGGCTACGCCGTCTGGTACAGCGCACTGCCGGGGCTGACGGCGATCCAGGGCGCCTCGGTGCAGCTCAGCGTGCCGGTGCTCGCCGCCCTCTGCGGCGCCCTGCTGCTCGGCGAGCCGCTCGCCCCGCGATTGCCGCCGGCGACCCTGGCGGTGCTCGGCGGGATCGCCCTGATCCTCGCCCCGCGCCTGGGCCGCGCGGCGCGCGAAGGCGCCTGAATCAGACCGAGGCTTCGCGCTCCAGCAAGTGGCAGAGCGCGGTCTTCAGCTTCATCGGCCGCACCGGCTTGTGCATCAGGGTATGGCCAAGCTCGCGGACCTGCTGCTTGAGCTCGTTGCTGTAGTTGGCGGTGATCATCAGCGCCGGCAGCGGCGAGCCGCGCCGGGCGTTGATCGCGGCGACCGCGTCGACGCCGTTGCGCTGGTCGTCGAGGTGATAGTCGACGATCAGCAGGTCGGCCTCGGCATGGTAGTTGTCGACCTGTCGCGCCAGGTCTTCCTCCGACAGCGCCGTCACTACCCGGCAGCCCCAGGCTTCGAGCAACGTGCGCATGCCTGCGCAGATCGCCGCATCGTTGTCCAGCACCCACACCCGCGAACCACGCAGGCGCTCGCGCAGGTCGTCCGCGCTGGCCAGCGGCTCGGCGCGACTGCGCGGGGCATGGCGGGCCAGCGGTACCTCGATGGCGAAGCATGAGCCCTTGCCCGGCAGCGAGCCGACCCGGACCCGGTGGCCGAGCATGCGGGCGATCTTGTCGACGATCGCCAATCCCAGGCCGAGCCCGCGGTCCTGGTGACAACGCTGTGACTCGCCGCGCTTGAATTCCTGGAAAATCTCGCCGAGCTTGTCGGCGGCGATGCCCACCCCGGTGTCCCAGACCTCGATCGACAGGCGCTGCCGATGCCGGCGGCAACCCAGCAGCACGCGCCCTCGCGGGGTATAGCGGATGGCGTTGGAAAGCAGGTTGCGGAGGATTCGCGCGAGCAGTTGCTGGTCGCTGCGGACCAGCGCCCCGCAGGCCACGAAGTCCAGGCGTAGCCCTTCGCTGGCGGCTACCTGGCGGTACTCCGCGGCCAGGTTGCCGAGCAGTTCGCCAAGCTCGAACGGGGCGATGTCCGGGGTGATCACGCCGGCGTCCAGCTTGGAAATGTCCACCAGGGTGCCGAGCAGGTTCTCCACGTCCTCCAGCGAATGGCTGATGTTGTTCACCAGCGCCTCGTTGTCCCGCGTCGCGCTGCCGCGCTCCTGCAAGGCGCTGGTGAACAGCCGCGCGGCGTTCAGCGGTTGCAGCAGGTCGTGGCTGACCGCCGCGAGGAACTTGGTCTTCGACAGGTTGGCCTGTTCCGCCTCGCGCTTGGCCTCGCGCAGGCGCGCCTCGACCTGGCTGCGCTCGTGGATCTCGCGCTTGAACTGGTCGTTGAGGGTGGTCAGCTCGGCGGTCCGCTCGCGCACCCGCTGTTCGAGGTTCTGGTAGGCCTGGTGCAGCGCCTCGGCGGTCCGCCGGCGCTCGGTGATATCCCGAATCAGCACGAACAGCCCGGCGACCCGGCCGTCGGCCTGGCGGTTCGGCACGTAGGAGCGCTGCATGTAGCGCTCCTCGCCGGACAACGCGGTCTCGGCGATCTCGAAGGTCACGCTTTCGCCGGCCAGGGCCCGCTCGAAGTACGGTTCCAGGCGCCGGCAGTGCTCGGCGCCATGCACGTCGCGCAGGCAGCGGCCGAGCATCGAGCCGCTGGGCCAGCGGTACCACTCCTCGTAGACCTTGTTGGTGAATTCGTAGACCAGTTCGTCGCTGAGATAGGCGATCAGCGCCGGCACCTGGTCGGTGATCAGGCGGATCCAGCACTCGCTGGCACGCAACGCCTCGGCGTGGCGATAGCGTTCGGTGATGTCGGTGAAGGTGTTGACGAAGCCGCCGGTGGGCAGCGCATGGGTACGGATCTCCAGCACCCGGCCATCGAACAGGCGCTGCTCGCGGGCGCTCAGCGGACTCCCCTGGGAGTCCTGGCTGCGCGGCGTGAGCAACGGCAATTCGCTCTCCGCCATGACTTCGGCGAAGGCCCGGTGCCCGGCGATCGGGGCCAGCCCGCAGAGCTCCAGGAAGCGCCGGTTCCACAACTCCAGCACGCCGTCGGCACCGACCATCGCCACGCCCTGGGAGAGATTGTCCACCGCCCGCTGCAACAGGTGCGACTTCTGCGCCAGCGCCTGCTCGCGGCGCGCGGTCTCGCTGAGCTTGATCTCGGTGACGTCGCTGTAGAGCACCGCCAGCCCGCCGTCGCGGGTCGGTCGCTCGCTCATCCGCAGCCAGCGCTCGTCGCGCAGGCGGTACAGGGTCTGCTGGTCGCCGCCACGCTGCTCCTCGACGATCAGCCCGCCGCTACGCGCCAGCCGGTGCAGTTCGGCGCGACGCATGCCAGGACCGATCCGCGCCCGGCTGTCGATCCACAGCGCGCGGAAGCGCTCGTTGAACAACACGATGCGTTGCTGCGGATCGAACAGGACGAAGGCGTCGGAGATGCTTTCGATGGCGTCGAGCAGATGCTGGTGGGCGGTCTCGGCACGCAGGCGAGCGTCGCTGAGCAACTGGTTGCTGGCCTTCAGTTCGAGCATCGTCTGGCTCAGCGCGTCGGTGCGCTCGCGGACCTGCTCGGCCAGCACCACGGAATACTGGAAGGCGCCGTAGGCCTCGTCGCTCTGCGCGGCGCTCGACTCGATGCGTCCGATCAGCGCCTGGTTGATCCGCTGCAACTTGTGCCGCTCTTCTTCGAGGGCGACGACCCGCGCCTGCAGCTCAGCGACGGACACCTCCGCGGGGTCGGCCAATGGCGACCCCGGTGAAGGTCTGGTTGATATGCATGCCATTGAATTGCTCTCCGTAGGTGTTGAAGCCGATCACCTGCTGGCTGCGGAGAAACGCGGCGGTAGCTTGCGTGTCACCGCCGACCTCCAGCTCCAGGCGCCGCAGGAAGCAGTCGCAACCGATGGTCAGCAACGGCGGTCCGAGGCGCTCGTGGAGGCGGCGGAACTGCGCCTCCAGGTTGGGCAACAGCGGACCGGTGCTCATCGCGGTGAGAACGATGCCGTTCTCCACCGCACAGTAGAACGTCAGGCTCAGGTCCTCGTTGGCCTGCTGGATCGAGCGCACGTAATAGCGTTCGTCGACCCGCACCGCCAGCGGATGCGCGGAGAACAGGGCGAAATCCAGCGCCTGCGGTGCCACCCCGACCAGCCGGGCGTATTCCAGCGCCGCCGGCTCGGCGTTGAGTTCGTGGACCCGCCGGCTGCCGCTGTCGGCGCGGGTCACCACCAACTTTTCGGCGCGCGGCACCACGTGATGGGTGGTGAAGACCTCGAAGTCCAGCCAGGTGTTGACCAGCACCACCACTGCCGCCCCGGTATGGAACTGGCCCTGGTGGTAGACATGGGTGTGGGTCAGGTGCCGGTCGTCGCCGGCCGAGCCACCGAAATGCGGGATCGCGCCGAGCGCCGCGCCAAGCGCGGCGAGCACCACCTCTTCGCGGCTGGACAGGCCGTCGAGCAAGGTCAGGGCGAAACTGTGGTCCTTGATCGGCGCCAGGCCGCCGCGGCGACAGCCGGCCACCAGGGTCTCGACCATCTGCTGCGCGTCCAGCAGGCTGAAGCGCTCCATTTCGTCGATCAGCGCGCTGCTGATGGCGAAGCTGCGCACGTCGAAGCCCACCGCGCTGACGCAGCCGCGTCCGTAGCCCGCCGGAGTGATCTCGCCGGCTGTGGTGCAGCCGACCAGGTCGATGCCGCCGAAGTAGCGTTCGAGCATCTCGGCAAGGGCCGGCAGGTCGTATTCCGCGGAACAGAAGAACAGCACGAAGCCCAGGTGCGGATGGATAAGCTGGCGCGCCAGGTCCTGGGCCACCACTTCGACGTCGCGCGCGCTGGACATGCCCCTGCAGACCCCTTCCCCCTGCCCTTCGTACATGCCCGCTCCCCCGTCGTTCCGCCTCGCCAGCATTCTACGAAGGGCGCCGCCGCGGCCCCTATCCTACTTGGGTCGCGGCGGGGTCCTTCGAAAGTAGCGGTATCACCAGTTCAGTACGGCGCCGAGGGCCACGGTGTCGGTGTCCTCGTCGAGCGCGGCACCGTCGCGCCCGTCGATCCGGTAGCGGTTCAGCTCGGCGACCAGCTTGAGGTTGTCGTTGATCGTGCGGAAATAGGCGATGCCGCGACTCTCGTAGTCGGCCGCGGAACCCAGGCCGTTGCCGTCGTCGACGGTCTTGCCGTAGGACAGCGCCAGGCGGTTCTTGCCCCATGAATACGAGCCCTGCAGCAATGCGCCGCGGCTGTCCACCTCGCGCAGCGCGGCTTCGCCGGCGTTGTTGGTGAAGAAGGGATTGATGCCCTTGGCGGTGAACCCCGAACCGGTCACGGAGAAGCCGCCCATCTTCACCTGCAAGCCATAGCCGACCCCCTTGGAAGTCACGCTGTCGACGCTGTCGCTGGTGTTCTTCGAAGTCTGGTAGCCGCCGTTGATCCAGCTGTAGACCTGCGCCCCGGCCAGGTCGAACTGGTAGCTGACCTCGCTCTCGTAGCGCGGGTTGTCCTGGTAGGCCTTGTCGTCGAGGCCGTCGCTGGCATCTTTGTCGATCTGGTTGGAGTCGATCGGGTCGAGGATGCCCGCGGCGATGCGCAGGCCGGGCAGCAGGTTGTTGTTGCGGTAGGTGATCTGCGAGGTGGGGAACGGATACGGATAGCCGGTGCCGATGTTGCCGAAGGAGACGCCCTTGCCGTCCACCAGGCCGAGGGTGTCGCTGGGGTTGCCGAAACCGGCCAGCAGTTCGTCGAGGAAGATGTTCGAGCGCGAGAACAGGCCGAAGTCCTTGCCGATCAGCACCTCGCCCCAGTCGCCGGCGACCGTGCCGTAGAACTGACGGACGTCGATGGCGGTATCGGTGCCGTCGGTCTCGCTGTCGTTGATGGTCACCCAGAAGGAAGCGCGACCACCGAGGCTCAGCTCGTCGACCTTCCTGCCGAAGTTGAAGCCGATGTAGTTCGGCAGGAATCCCATCTTCACCCGCGACTGGCGGCGATCGTAGGTCTCGCCCTGGCGGTCGACGTCGCTGTTGACGTAGAAGGCGTTGAAGTAGCCGTCGGTGGAAAAGGTGGTCTCGTCCTTGTCGTACAGCAGGATGTCGGCGGCGGCCGGTTGCAGGCCGCCCAGGGCACCCAGCGAGGCCAGGGTCAGCGGCAGGATTCGGCGAACGGCGGTGTTGTTCTTGTTCATGGCGCACTCCGCGAGGTGAAACGACCGGGCCGGTCGTGGCGGAGCCGATTATCGAAACCGGGAAAGCCCGGCCATACGCTTCCTTGGGCCTGCTTCGACGCTTCTTCATGGTGGGCGCGCGTGCCGCTGCGCAAGGCGCGGGCAGCGCTCCTCCGGCGGTAGCGCAACCTTGGTCGCGGCGGGAGCGCCACCGAAGCAGCGCGGCTTTCGACCTAACGCCGCAGTGACGCCGGCAAGGCTGTCGTCGAGTTACCACGTGGCTCGCTTCAGCGCCGGCTGGAAAGCACCCACCAGCCGCCACGCGCCTCCAGCAACCGGGCCTGGGCCGCGAGCAGGTCGTCGCCGCTCAGGCCGAGGGCGGCCTCGGCGAGCAGCCGGGAGCGACCGGCGCCACCGCCAAGGTGCTCCGCCCAGGCGCGCCGTGCTCGCTCGGCGAAGCTACCCGGTGCTCGGCGCAGGTCGTCGGCGAGGGCTTCGCGCAGGCCGGCCAGGCGTCGCGCCGGCAGTTGCGCGAGCGCCTCGGCGGAGCGCTGGAGGAAGGTCTCCATATGCTCCAGCAGGCGTTCCGGGCAGGCACGCGGAGATTGCGCGGCGAACAGCAGGCCGCGCCGGGCGCCGACCTCGCGGAAGCCGCAGAACAACGCGTAGCCCAGTTGCAGCTCGTCGCGCAGGCGCCGCTGGAAGGCCGGTTCGTGCAGGCGCGCCAGCAAGCGCCAGGCCGCCTCCATCGGCACCTCCTGCGTGGGCAGCGGACAGAACAGCAGCAACGCCGACTCGCCGTCCATGGCCAGTTCGCGGCGATGCCGTCCGGGCCTCGGCGGCAGAGGCTCCAGGCGCTCGCCGGCAGCCTGGCCGGGCATCCATCGGGGATCTGGCATCGCGGCCTGCATGACCAAGGCGTCCCAGCGCGTCCGCCGCCAGTCGTCGACCTCCGCCAGCGGCTCGCCGAATACGCCGGGCAAGGCGTCCAGCAATTGCCGGATCGGCAGGCCAGTGGCGCTGCGGCGCCGCTCGGCGGAGGACAGACGCTCGCCGCTCGCGCGCCAGTCGGGCGGCGCCGCGAGGAGCCGGGCCAGGGCCGGGCGCACGGCGGCCTCGAGGCGATCGCGCGGACCGAGCAGGCTCAGCGACCAGTCCTCGCCGAGCGCCTCCAGGCCCATCTCCACACCCCCCAGGCGTGCCTGGCCGCACAGCGGACGCAACGCCTGGCGCAGCGCCAGAAAGCGTGACCGTACGGGCACGCCGGGAAAGCGCCAGCGCAGGAACAGCGCGCCCTCGGCGGCGGCACTGGGCGGCAACGGCAGTTCGAAGCGCCAGGCATGCCGCTGCGCGGTCAGCGGCGGCGCTGCGGCAACCGGCGCCACACTCAGGCGGAAGCCCGCCGACCAGCGCGCTTCGGCGCCGTCGAGTTCGCTGTCCAGGTGCAGCCGCAGGCAACGGTCGGCGCGCAGCGCGTCCAGGCAGGCCGGGCGAATCTCCGCTGGCAGGCCAAGAACGCGCTGGCGTAGTCGCTCCAGCGGTGCAGTGGGCTCCGCCAGCAACGGCCGGCGCGCCGCCAGCAGGCTGGCGGCATCGTCGCGCAGGGCGCCCAGCCAGTCGAAAAAGGCCGCCTCCAGCGCCGCCGCCGCGCTGCCGTCGAACAGTTCGAAGGTCAACGCCAGGAGCGCCTGCCGCGCGTCCCGATGAACCACCCGCAGCGCCGCCGATTCGCCCAGGCCCTGTTCGCCGAGTGCCGCCAGCAACCCGCCCGGCGAGCGATCGCCGAGCAATTCGGCGAACGCCTGCAGGGTCTGTTCGTCGGCCTCCCGCAAAGCGTCGAGGGCAAAGCCCAGCACCAGCCGCGGCGGTCCCGGCAGGCGCAGCGCCAGCGCTTCGCCGGCGAAGGGCAGCAACGGCGGCGGCGGCGGACTCGCGCCTGGCGCGCGCCCCGGCAGGTCGGCGCAGGCACGCTGCGCCAGCCTCTCCAGCTCGTCCAGTGCCTGCGGCCCTTGCAGCCATAGCTGGCAATTGCCGGCGTGATAGTGGGCGGCATGGAATTCGCGCAGGGCCCGCTGGAACGCATCGTTCTCCAGGGCCAGGCTGTCGCGGCGCCCGGCAGCGAAACGCCGCAGGGGGTGTCCGGCGGGCAGGCCGAGGGCCAGCGCCGCGTCGATCAGGGTCTGCTCGTCGGCCGAGCGCGCCAGGTATTCGGCCTCGAGTACTTCGCGCTCGCGCCGTTGCGCATCGATGTCCAGCAAGGGGCGGGCGAGCATGTCGATCAGCCGTGCCAGACCGGCGCCAAGGTGCTCCGCCGTCACCTCGAAGAAATAGTCGGTGGTCCTGCCCCGGGTGCTGGCGTTGACCTGGCCGCCGCGCACCTGCAACCACGGCATCAGGCGCTCGTCGCCGGGAAACGCCGCGCCACCGAGAAACGACAGGTGCTCGAGGAAGTGGGCCAGGCCGGGATGCGCGCTCGGCTCGTCGTGGCTGCCCGCCGCCACCCGCAGCCAGGCAGCGGCGCGCGATGCCGCCGGATCATGCGCCAGGTGCAGGCGCAGGCCGTTGGGCAGCACGCAGGCGCGGCTCCTGGGGTGGTGTTGGGCGTGGCGATCCATGGGCGTCCTCGCGGGTTCCGAGGCTGAACCTTACCCTTCCGCGAGGCGAAGGAAATAGTCCTTTCGCCGAGTCGTATCAGGAAGCCGGCGGCTCCTGGCCAGACGCTTCCTCGGAGTACAGCGCCCGTCCGCCGTCGGCCTTGAGCGCCTGCAGGACCTCCGGCGCACGGCACGGGGCGAACAGGTCGAGGCCGGGATCGTAAGCGCCGGTGCGCACTTCCAGCAGGCCGAGCATCGAGTGGAACAGGTTGTCCTGGGACAGCTCCTCGTTGCTGCGCTGGCGCAGGCAGCTACTGTCGAGGCCGAAGGCGCTCTGGTAGCCGGGCGAGAACCAGGCCAGCATGCCGACGTGCTTCTGCTGGTCCGGCGCCAGCAGGTAAGGCGTGCCATGCAGGTAGAGGTTGTACTCGCCGAGCGACTCGCCATGGTCGGAGAGGTAGAGCATGCCGGTATCGATGCGCTCTTCGTTCTTGCGCAGCAGGTCGATCAGGCTGGCCAGCACGTGGTCGGTGTACAGCAGGGTGTTGTCGTAGCCGTTGATGATGCTGTCCCGCGAGCAGGCGCTGAAGTCGTTGCTGGCGCAGACCGGGGTGAACTTCTCGTACTCCCTGGGATAGCGCTTGAAGTAGGCCGGGCCGTGGCTGCCCATCTGGTGCAGGACCAGCACGGTGTCCTGTTGCAGCCCGTCGATGAAGGCCTGCAAGTCGCGCAGGAGGATCTCGTCATGGCACTCGCCGCCGGCGCACAGGGCCGGATCCTTGCTCTCGCTCAGGTCCTGGAAGGCGACGCGGTCGCAGGTGCCCTTGCAGCCGGACTGGTTGTCCCGCCACAGGACCCGCAGGCCTGCGCGCTGCAACACATCGAGAAGGCCTTCCTGGGTGCGCGCGCGAGCGTCGCTGTAGTCCGCGCGGCCCAGGTTGGAGAACATGCAGGGCACCGACACCGCGGTCTCGGTACCGCAGGAGTGCACGTTGGAGAAGTTGATCAGGCCCTCCTCGGCCTTCAGCCGCGGGTTGGTCTCGCGAGCGTAGCCGTTGAGGCCGAAGTTCTGTGCCCGCGCGCTCTCGCCCACCACCAGCACGGTCAGCGACTTGCGCGCATGGCCCTGCCACAGGGCGGCGCGCCGGGCATCGACGGCGATCGGCCGCAGCGGCTGGCTGGCGGCCTGGGCCTGGCCCTTGGCGTAGCCGATGGCGGCGCCGACCAGGTTGCTCGGGGTGACCTGCAGGCGCAGTTCCTTGTTGTTGCGGAACAGCGAGGACAGCCCCTGGTAATTGGCCAGCGCCACCCCGGCGAGCAGGGCCAGGCAGGCGAGCGCCACCAGCAGCTTGCTCAGCAGCTCGCGTGGCCACGGCCGGTAGCGCACCGGCGTGCGCCACAGCAGCCAGACCGGCAGCGCGCCAAGCAACGCCAGGTAGACGGCGAGCTTCGGCGAAAGCAGGTCGGCGACCTCGGCCGGGTTGGTCTGCATGACGTTGCGCAGCATGCCGACGTCCATCAGCACGCCGTACTGGGTCATGAAGTAGGTGGTACCGGCGGCCGCCAGGATCAGCAGGGTCAGCGCCGGCTTGAGCAGCCAGCGGAACGCCAGCAGGGTCAGCGCCAGGTTGAAGATCGCGGCGATCATCAGGCCGACCGCCAGCATCATGCCGAGGCCCTGCCAGCCCGCCGGGGTGATCGCCAGCAGGCGTTGCCACAGCGGCAGGTTGTAGAACAGCAGGAAGGCGAGGCTGACCAGCAGGGTCAGCAGTTCGGGACGGACGGCGCGGGCTTTCGACATGGGCACGGATCTTCACTGACTTCCGGGTTGCCGTGCGCAGCGTTGCCCCTGGCAGCACTCGACGACGGCGGCAGTCTGCTCGGCGATCCGTCAATCTTTCGTGAAGAATACCTACAGAAAACGTAACCCTTCGGAAGTGCCGCAGCCCTTGTATTCCGGGGCTTTCAGCCGGATTGCAAAAAGTTCGCGGGAAGCTTTCCGGGCGTTTTCCGGGTTCGCCGGCATACCCCCCGCATGACGCCGCCGACGCAGGCGGAAGACAGCAAGCGGCAAGGAACGCGGAGGGCTCCCGCGCCGGTGCCTACGGACTGTTCTGATTGCGACGTCGTTTTTCAACAAAAGGACAGCCAGACCAATGTCTATCCCGCGACCCCGGCATTTTCGTTAGCATGCCAAGTTTCCGGCCCGGCTCCCACAAGGACAGCGGCCGCCTCCCCTGCTCGTCCCATCCAGATGAGTGCCGTTTCCCCTACCCCCCCGGGAAACCCTTCTGTGAATTTCCTCGAGCAGCGCGGTACCTCTCCAGCATGAACGCTTTGAAAGGCCGGGACATCCTGGCGCTTGGTTTTATGACCTTTGCCCTGTTCGTCGGGGCCGGCAACATCATCTTCCCGCCCATCGTCGGCTTGCAGTCCGGCCCCCATGTGTGGCTGGCGGCGCTGGGCTTCCTGATCACCGCGGTGGGGCTGCCGGTGATCACCGTGATCGCCCTGGCCAAGGTCGGCGGTTCGGTCGACGCCCTCAGCCATCCGATCGGCAGGTATGCCGGCGGCCTGCTGGCGGCGGTCTGCTACCTGGCGGTCGGCCCGCTGTTCGCCATTCCGCGCACCGCCACGGTGTCCTTCGAGGTCGGCGTGGTGCCGCTGCTCGGCGAGAGCGGCACGGCGCTGTTCGTCTACAGCCTGGCGTACTTCCTCCTCGCCCTGGCCATCTCCCTCTACCCCGGTCGCCTGCTGGACACCGTCGGACGCTTCCTCGCCCCGCTGAAGATCCTTGCCCTGGCGATTCTCGGCGTCGCCGCCTTCCTCTGGCCCGCCGGCCCGATCGGCACGGCCCAGCCGGAGTACACCCAGGCCGCGTTCTCCCAGGGTTTCGTCAACGGCTACCTGACCATGGACACCCTCGCCGCGCTGGTCTTCGGCATCGTCATCGTCAACGCCATCCGTTCCCGCGGCGTGCAGTCGCCGCGGCTGATCACCCGCTACGCCATCGTCGCCGGGCTGATCGCCGGCGTCGGTCTGGTGCTGGTCTACGTCAGCCTGTTCCGGCTCGGCGCCGGCAGCCATGCCATCGCCGCCGACGCCAGCAACGGCGCGGCGGTCCTGCATGCCTACGTGCAGCATACCTTCGGCAGCCTCGGCAGCTCGTTCCTGGCGGGACTTATCGCGCTGGCCTGCCTGGTCACCGCGGTCGGCCTGACCTGCGCCTGCGCCGAGTACTTCTGCCAGCGCCTGCCGCTGTCCTACCGCAGCCTGGTGATCATCCTGGCAGGGTTCTCCTTCATCGTTTCCAACCTCGGCCTGACCAAGCTGATCCAGGTCTCGATCCCGGTGCTCACCGCGATCTATCCGCCGTGCATCGTGCTGGTGGCGCTGAGCTTCTGCATCGGCCTTTGGCATTCGGCGACGCGCATCCTCGCCCCGGTGATGCTGGTTTCCCTGGCGTTCGGCGTGCTCGATGCCCTGAAGGCGGCGGGCCTGGGCCAGGACTTCCCGCAATGGCTGCTGCACCTGCCGCTGGCCGAACAGGGCCTGGCCTGGTTGATCCCCTCGGTCGCCACTCTCGCCGCCTGCAGCCTGGTCGACCGCCTGCTGGGCAAGCCTGCGCAAGTCGCCGCCTGAGCAGGCCCCAGCGGCCTGCCGCTTGTTCTCCCGGCCGAGCGCGGGACATGCCGGCGGGCGGCGCCAATCGCGTCGTCCACCCCACGGCCCGGCTGGCGCCTGCCGCCGCCGGCAGCGCTTCTTCCCGCGTTCAGCCGAACGAATAAGCACTATCGAGCAGGATGATTTCTAGCGCAGCGGCGCGGTTGTTAGCCTTTCGACCATTCCCCCAGGAAAGCGAATCCAGGAGCCGGTCATGGCCAAGGCACTCATCAGCGTACTGTTGTTCTCCCTCGCCCTCGCCGGCTGCGCCAGCGACTACAACCCCTCTCGCCCGTACAGCAGCGACGAGGTCAGGCAACTGGCGCTGGAGGACCTGGCCCGGCGCAGCCTGTCGTTCGAGGAATACCAGGCCAAGCGTCAGGCAATTCTCGAGGAAAAACCGCAAACCGCCGTCAGCCAGTCCAACGCCGCCCTACGCAGTACCGCCATCTGAGGCCTCGTCGAACGGCCAAGAGAAAGCCCCGCGATGCGGGGCTTCTTCGTATTCGGGGCTGGGCGGTCAGCCGCAGGACAGGCGCTTGATCACCAGCGTGTCGTCGACATCGATGTTCAGCCGGCGCGGGTTGTAGTCCATGGTCACCGCATCGTGCGGGCGCAGCGCCCGGGCGACTTCCGCTCCGGCGGCGCGGCGGGCCTCCTCGACGATGGCCGCGGAAGCCTGCTTGCCGACATAGGCCTGCACCGCATTGGCGTCGCAACGGCCGTCCGCTGCCGGGGTGGCCGCGGGCGCGCTGGCGCTGCCGGTGGCTACGCTGGCGCCTTCGGTGGACGGGCCGTCGCCGTTGCTGCTGCAACCGGCGAGCAGGGCCGCGAGAACGAGTGCACTGGAAAACTGCTTCAAAGGCATACCGCCTCCTCTGATCTTCTGGGATCGCCACCTTACCAGTGGCATGGGTTTCCTGGCGAAACTGCAATCCGCGCTGACAAATTCGCCAGCTTCAGTCGCCGCTCAGGCGCTGCAGTTCGCGACGCACCATGGCCGCGTATTCCGGCGGACGCAGGAGGTAGAGCTGGCCCGCGACCCAGTCCAGCCAGCGGCCGCCCTGTTCGGCGCGGGCGTCGAGCAGGCGCCGCGCCTCTTCCTCCGCCCGTTGCCGGTGCTGCCGATGGAATGCCTGGCGCTTCGACAGACCGGAGGCATCTCCGGTTCGATCGTCGGGAGTGTCGGTCATGGCTCTCTTCGCAACCTGCTGCACAAGTCGGACATTCTAACCGCGGAACGCCGTTGCCGTTCGCGGCAAGCGCTTGCCTCCGCCCCGCCCTGCGCCATGCGCCGAGCCCTCTGGCGCGGGGTTCGGCGACCTGGCACGGCCCTTGCGACGGAGCGGCGGTCATTCATTTCCATGGAAGCAGGTCATGAACAGCATAGGTCCCGCCAGCCTTTCCGGCTGGTCTGCGCGTTACCTGAACAACCAGCGGCAAGCCAACACCGAGATCGGCAACGGCGATCTGCTGAAACCGCGCCCCGCCCTTGGCACGCCATTGCGCAACGAGGCCGTCGATCCCGCCGCGGAGTCCGCCCGCCAGGCCATGGACGAGGGTTTTGCGAAGCTGAACCTGACACTGAAGCAGAACCAGGCGAATGCCCCTGCCGGCGCCAGCGAAGGCAAGTCGGCCTATGACGAGTTCAAGGAGTACATGCAGAAATCGCCTGCCGAGCGGATGCGCGAGCAGGTCCTGAAGAGCCTCGGCCTGACCGAGGAGGAACTGGACGCGATGCCGCCGGAGAAACGCGAACAGGTGGAGAAAGGCATCGGCGAACGCATGCGCGAGATGATCGCCATGCAGAACGGCCAGGCGCCGGGACGGCAAGAGGACCCGACGCAGGCCCGCGCGACGCTGAACGCCTGGATCTGAGCCAGGCGCGCGCCAGTCTCTCAGCGCTGCCGGGCGACGACGCGCTTGGCGTAGCTGGCGCGCTCCATCTCGCGCACTTCGACGCTGACCTGCACGCCCTCCTCGCCGCCGCCCGCCACCGCTCCGGCGAGCACCTCGCAGAGCGACTCGCCCAGCGCCTGGCGGGTCGCCGCGTCGCGCCCGTCGAGGATCGACAGGCAGGCATGCAGGTAGGCGCGCTCGACCGCCGCGGTTCCCTGCCGGTAGGCCTCCAGGGTAACGAAGCGCGACTTGATGTCCGCCTCGCCGAATTGCCCGGAAGCGAACAGCGCGACATTGGCCTGCTCCAGCAGTTCGCCGGGGGACGTTTCGAGGCGGAGGTTGGCAGTGGCTTCGATGACGAGATGCGGCATGCTGGCGGGCCTTGCGGGGAATGGGGAGCGGGATTCTAGCGGCTCGACGAGCGATGCGACAGCCGGCCTGCGCCTGCGTGGCTCAGATCAACCCGGCGGCCGCGAAAACCCGCGCGTAGATGGCGCGGATCAGCGGCTCCTTGCACCGGTTGTAGTCCGCCACCCGTTGCTCGCCGCGCTTGGCGGCTGGCCGTCGACCCAGGGATTTTCCAGCGGGTCGCTGTCGTGATGACGGACAATATCGGCGGCACCGGGCATGGGCATTCCCTCCGGCGGGATCGTTCAGCGCGTCTCGCAGGCCTGCCGCTGGCCTTTGGCCGGCGTGTACAGGTAGCCGGGCGTGTCGCCCGCCTGGCGGTACAGGACCGAACCGTCGCTATAGGAAATCGCGCTCAGCGCCTGGCCATCGGCGAGGCTGCGGACATCGCCGCCCAGCGACTGGACGCTGCTGCCGTCGGGCAGCTTTAGACTGGCGAAACCGTCGATCACCTCGAGTTTGCCGAAGTCTCCACAGTGCAACGCCAGCGGCCCGGAAGCGGCCTTTCCGTCCGACGATGAATCCCCGCAACCGCCCAGCAGCGACAGAACCAACAACGCGGGGAGAACAGCGGGCTTCATCGGGGAGTCCTTTGCGGATGAGCGGAAGACGGGACTCTACCACCTGCCGGGCAGCGGGAAAAACCGCTTCGGCGTACGCTGTCATGCAACGGCAGGCGCACCTGTGAGACAATTCGCCGAATGCCAGGCATCACACCCCGCCTTCATCGCGCTACAGCCACGTCATGACGCTGGCTGCGGCACTCCACGAATGCCCGCAGGATCGCCCCATGCTCCAGATGGAGCGCAGCGGAAAGCCGAGACCGGTAGCAGACCGGTATCGCCATGGTCCAGGCGTGCGTAAGTCCTCTATAGGTAAAGAAGTTGATCTCCACCGCGAATATCACCATGCAGTTCGGCGCCAAGCCGCTGTTCGAGAACGTTTCCGTCAAGTTCGGCAACGGCAACCGCTACGGCCTGATCGGCGCCAACGGTTGCGGCAAGTCGACCTTCATGAAGATCCTCGGCAACGACCTGGAGCCGAGCGCCGGCCAGGTCATGCTGGAACCCAACGTGCGCCTGGGCAAGCTGCGCCAGGACCAGTTCGCCTACGAGGACTTCAGCGTCATCGATACGGTGATCATGGGCCACGAGGAACTCTGGGCGGTGAAGGCCGAACGCGACCGCATCTACTCCCTGCCGGAAATGAGCGAGGCAGATGGCATGGCGGTGGCCGAGCTGGAAGTCCAGTTCGCCGAGTTCGACGGCTACACCGCCGAGTCCCGCGCCGGCGAGCTGCTGCTCGGCCTGGGCATCCCGCTGGAGCAGCACTTCGGCCCGATGAGCGCCGTCGCTCCCGGCTGGAAGCTGCGCGTACTGCTGGCCCAGGCGCTGTTCTCGGACCCGGACGTGCTGCTGCTCGACGAACCGACCAACCACCTGGACATCAACACCATCCGCTGGCTGGAAGGCGTGCTCACCGCGCGCAACAGCACCATGATCATCATTTCCCACGATCGCCACTTCCTGAACAGCGTCTGCACCCACATGGCCGACCTGGACTACGGCGAGCTGCGCCTGTTCCCGGGCAACTACGACGAGTACATGACCGCCGCCGAACAGGCCCGCGAGCGCCTGCTGTCGGACAACGCCAAGAAGAAGGCGCAGATCGCCGAGCTGCAATCCTTCGTCAGCCGCTTCTCGGCCAACGCCTCCAAGGCCAAGCAGGCCACCAGCCGCGCCCGGCAGATCGACAAGATCCAGTTGGAAGAGGTCAAGCCGTCCAGCCGGGTCAGCCCGTTCATCCGCTTCGAGCAATACAAGAAGCTGCACCGCCAGGCGGTGACCGTGGAAAACATCAGCAAGGGCTATGACGGCAAGCCGCTGTTCAAGGGCCTGAGCCTGCAGGTCGAGGCCGGCGAGCGCGTCGCCATCATCGGCCCCAACGGCATCGGCAAGACCACCCTGTTGCGCTGCCTGGTCGGCGACCTGCCGGTGGACGGCGGCGAGGTGAAATGGACCGACAGCGCCGACGTCGGCTATTTCGCCCAGGACCATGCCGACGACTTCGCCGACGACATGAGCCTGTTCGACTGGATGGCCCAGTGGACCCAGGGCGGCGAACAACTGGTGCGCGGCACCCTCGGCCGCATGCTGTTCTCCAACGACGAGATCAAGAAGTCGGTGAAAGTGATCTCCGGCGGCGAGCAGGGCCGCATGCTGTTCGGCCGGCTGATCCTCAAGCGCCCCAACGTGCTGGTGATGGACGAGCCGACCAACCACCTGGACATGGAGTCCATCGAGGCGCTGAACCTGGCGCTGGACAACTATCCGGGCACGCTGATCTTCGTCAGCCACGACCGCGAATTCGTTTCCTCGCTGGCTACCCGCATCATCGAGCTGGGCGAGAACGGCGTGACCGACTTCAGCGGCAGCTATGACGACTACCTGCGCAGCCAGGGCGTGATCGTCTGAGTCCCCGTCGCGCAACGCAAAAGCCCCGCATCCGCGGGGCTTTTTCATTCCGGCATGGACGCGCAGGGCCTATGGGGAGCGCGACTCAGTCGACGTAGCCGGCCATCATCGCCGCGCGGGTCGCCAGGCGCTGGCCCTCGGCGATCTTCTCGCGCTGTTCGGCGGTCAGCTCGCGGGGCGGGTGGTCCTTGATGTAGGCAGCCACGTTCACCCCGATGTAGACGATCAGGGCGGCGGCGATCAGGACGTTCTTCGGATTGATGTCCGAGCGCCGCTTGCAGGCTTCGCAGATGCCGTTCTCGACGAGACGGGTCGCTCGGGCGCCGCAGTTGCGGCAGTAACACGCGCTCACAGGCCGGTTCCTTGTGCTTGTAATTGTCCGGCCAATCTACACGCAGCGCGCCGCTGCGCACAACGCGAAAACCCCGCCGAAGCGGGGTTTTCCGATGACGCGGGGATCAGGCCGCGGCGAACTGCCCGGCGATCTGCCGGCGGGCGGCGGCGATGGCCTGGGCGCGGGGCTCCTCGCCATAGGCCAGGCCTTCGGCGCGAACCACTTCGATATCGGTGATGCCGAAGAAACCCAGCACGGTGCGCAGGTAGCCTTCGTGGGCCGCGCCGGTCGGCTGGCCGGCATGCACGCCACCGGCGGTGGAGACGATCACCACTTTCTTGTCGCCGGCCAGGCCAACCGGGCCGTTCTCGGTGTAGCGGAAGGTCTTGCCGGCGACCGCGATGCGATCGATCCAGGCCTTGAGCTGGCTGGAGATGGTGAAGTTGTACATCGGCGCGCCGATTACCACGACGTCGGCGGCGAGGAACTCTTCCAGCACTTCTTCACCCACCGCGACTTCATGCTTCAGCGCGGCATCGCGCAGCTCCGCCGGGGTGCTGCCGGCGGCCAGGGTCAGGGCGGAGAAATGCGCCACCGCGTCGGCGGCCAGGTCGCGGTAGGTGACGTCAAGCCCGTCTTCGTTCTGCCGCCAGGCCTGGACCAGCTCGGCGCTCAGTTGGCGGGAAGCGGAGGCGTCGCCGAGGATGCTGGAATCGATATGCAAAAGTTTCATGTCTCGCTCCTGAAAGTGGGGGATCGCAGTGTGGCGATCGAGTGGTTTGCATCCTACCGGCAAGGCCAATCGACGATTAGTCGGTAGAAACATGACTATTCGTCCCACACATAGGACAATCTGTTTTTCCCCCCAGCGGAGCGCCTGCATGCCCCACGACCTCAACGACCTCTACTACTTCGCCAAGGTGGTGGAATGCGGCGGCTTCGCCGCGGCCGGACGCGAGACGGGGATTCCCAAGTCGCGCCTGTCGCGGCGCATCGCCGAGCTGGAGGAGCGCCTTCAGGTGCGCCTGCTGCACCGCACGACACGCAAGCTGGCGCTCACGGAGGTCGGCGAACGCTACCTGCAGCACTGCCGCAACCTGCTGCTGGAAGCGGAGATGGCCGAACAGGTGATCGCCGAGCTGAGCGTCGAGCCGCGTGGCCGGCTGCGCCTTTCCGCACCGGTGGCCATGGCTTCGAGCAACCTGGCCGACCTGTTGCCGCGGTTTCTCGAACGACACCCGCAGGTCCAGCTGGAAATCCTCCTGACCAACCGCCGGGTCGACCTGCTCAACGAGGGGGTGGACGTGGCACTGCGCGTGCGCGAACTCGGCGACGAGGACCCTGCGCTGGTCTGCCGGCGCCTGGCTCCGGCGACCACGCAGATCCTCGCCGCCCCATCGCTGATCGCCGGGCGTCGCCTGGAACATCCGGAAGACCTCGAAGACCTGCCCTTCCTCGGCGCTATTCATAACGACCGCAAGGTCCACGCGACCCTGATCGGGCCGGATGGCAGCCGCTACCAGTTGGAACGCGAACCGCGCCTGGGCGTCGACGACTTCGTCCTGCGCAAGAAAGCCGCCGTGGCCGGCCTCGGCGTCACCCTGCTGCCCGAAGGCTACTGCGACAGGGAACTGGCCGATGGCAGCCTGGTGCGCATCCTGCCGCAGTGGACCTTGCCGAAAAGCACCATGCAGGCCGCCTACCTGCCGCGCAGCAGCCAGATTCCGGCGATCCGTGCCTTGATCGACTTTCTCGTGGAAGCCCTGCAACGCCCCTCGGGCGAGACCGGCCCGGCCTACCGCCGCGCCCGCGAGTGAGCCGCGCCGTTCAGCCGATCCGCTGCAACAGCGCGGCGGACAGGCGCCCGCCGAGCAGGCTGTCGAGCCAGAACGACTGGTGCAGCAGGACGATGCCCCAGAACACCAGTTGGAACGAGAGCTTGCGGGTCTTGTGGCGGAATACCTGCTGCGCGACCAGCGCGCCAGGCCAGCCGCCGAGCAGCTCGAACAGGTGCAGGCGGACCTCCGGGGTACGCCAGTCGCCGCGTGCGGCGCTGCGCTTGTCCTGCCAGTAGAGGGCGAATGCGAGCAGGCTGGCCAGCGGATAGGCCAGCAGCGGCCAGAGGGCCTGTCCGTCCAGGTACATCCGCCAGGCGCCAGCGGCCGGCAGCACGCAGAGGATCAGCAGGACCAGCAGCTTCGCCAACGGGCGCTGCAACGCGCTCGGCGGAGTCGGCGCCGGCCGCGCCTGGGCCTGCGTCACCGGCGCCTGGGCGCCACGGCGGACAGTCGGCGGATCGATGGTCAGCGCGTCCAGCCGCGCCCTCTCGGCGCGCAGGCGGCCCTGGGCATCCTGGCTGGCGAGAAACCACACCTGGTCGCCCTGGCGGGGACGGCGGTCGCCGCGGAACGCGGAGATATGCAGGAAGACTTCTTCCCCGCCGGTCTTCGGCAGGATGAAGCCGAAGCCCTTGTCGTCATACCAGCGGCTGATCATGCCCGGCTTTTCCATATCCACATCCACTCGCTCGCTACCCGTTTCGCGCTGCATTCTAGCCACCCGCGGCGGCCAGACGAAAAAAGGCGCGGCTCGCGCCGCGCCTCTTGCCTGTTCCCGGGCCTCACACCTCGCCGGCGGTGCTCCAGTCGATCAGGTGGAATTGCCAGGTCGCCAGGATCAGCAGGCCGAAGGCGATCCGATACCAGGCGAAAGCCGCGTAGCTGTGGTTGCCGATGAACTTCAGCAAGGCACGCACCGCCAGCATGGCGAAGACGAACGAGGTGACGAAGCCGACGGCGAACACCGGCAGGTCCTCGGGGCGGAACAGGTCGCGGTACACGTATCCGGAATAGACCGCCGCGCCGACCATGGTCGGCATCGCCAGGAAGAACGAGAACTCGGTGGCCGCCTTGCGCGAAAGGCCGAACAGCAGGCCGCCGATGATGGTCGCGCCGGACCGCGAGGTGCCGGGGATCATCGCCAGGCACTGGGCACAGCCGATCTTCAGGGCGTCCTTCCAGGTCATGTCGTCGACGTGTTCGGCGCGGATCACATGCTTCCGGCGCTCGGCCCAGAGCATGACCACCCCGCCCACCACCAGCGCCAGGGCGACGGTGATCGGATTGAACAGCCACTCGTGGATCAGGTCAGCGAACAGGACGCCGAGGACTACCGCCGGGAAGAACGCGATCAGCAGGTTGGCGGTGAAACGCTGGGCCTGGCGCTGGCTCGGCAGGTCACGGACGACTTGAAAGATCTTTCCCCGAAATTCCCAGACGACAGCGAGGATCGCCGCCAGCTGGATGATGATGTTGAACGCCTTGGCGCGTTCGCCGCCGAAGCCGATGAGGTCGGCGACGATGATCTGGTGCCCGGTGCTGGAAATCGGCAGGAACTCGGTCAGCCCCTCCACGACGCCCAGGATGAACGCCTGGAAAGCAGTCCACCACTCCATGTTTCTCCCCCTTCTACTACTGTCCCGAACGAGCTTTCGTTGTTCTCGGCGATACACTCGCCGTCTTTTATGAAGGCCTTACGACTCCGAAGAACCCGACCAGTTCCCCCACTGCCGAAGTCGAAACCGGCGGGCATGCTACCAGAGCGGCCGGCCAGGAATCTTGGAATTCTTGCCAGCCGGCGTCTGAACAAATCTGTCCGCGCCCGTCCCCTCCGCCCTGGTCTTCGCGAAGCGCCGGATACATTCGCTACAATGCGTCCTCGTCGCATGAGGGCCTTCCGTGTCACCCCTTGAACTCTTCGCCGCTTCGCTCGGCGCCATCGCCGTCTACCTGACCGTCCGCCAGAATCCCTGGTGCTGGCCTATCGGCCTGGTGATGGTGGCGCTCTACGCCTGGATATTCTTCGAGGTGAAGCTTTATTCGGACATGCTCCTGCAAATGGTCTACGCGGCGCTACAGCTCTATGGCTGGTGGCAGTGGACCCGCGGCGGGCAGGACCACGACGGCCGCTCGGTGAGCCGCCTGAACGCCGCGCAGCGCCTCTACGGGCTCGGTGCGGGCCTGGTCGGCAGCGTCGCGCTCGGTTACCTGATGGCCAACCACACCGATGCCGCCAGTCCCTGGTGGGACGCCGGATTGACCGCCTTCAGCCTGGTGGCGCAATGCTGGATGGCGCAGAAGCGCCTGGAATGCTGGGCCCTGTGGATCGCCGTGGACGTGCTGTTCGTGGCGCTCTTCGCCAGCAAGGCGCTGTACCTGACCGCCGCCCTCTACGCCCTCTTCACCCTGCTGGCGATCCACGGCTGGCGGACCTGGCGCCGCGACCCGGCATTGCGCGAGGGCGTCGCCGCATGAAGGTGCTGGTACTCACCGGGCCCGAATCCAGCGGCAAGAGCTGGCTTGCGGAGCAGCTCCAGGCCCGCTTCGGCGGCCGGGTGGTCGGCGAGTACGTCCGCCACTTCATCGACGAACAGCGCCGCGACACCTGCTACGCCGACATCCCCGCCATCGCCCGCGGGCAACTGGCCTGGGAGGACGCCGCTCGCGCAGAACGGCCGGCGCTGCTGATCCTCGATACCCACCTGCTGAGCAACATCCTCTGGAGCCGGATTCTCTTCGGCGACTGTCCGGACTGGCTCGAACCCGCCCTGCTGCGGCGGCGCTACGACCTGCACCTGCTGCTCTCGCCGGAAGGCGTAGCCTGGAGCGCCGACGGCCAGCGCTGCCAGCCGGAACTGGCGCAGCGCCAGGCATTCCATCGCGAATGCCATGCCTGGCTGGAGCGCCATCGGCAGCCCTACCGCGCCATCGCCGGCGACTGGGCCGAGCGCCGGCGCCAGGCTTTCGCCGCAGTGCAAGGACTGCTCCGGGACGGCTGACGGGCCGGCCCTGTCACGCCAGCGATACACCGCCAGCACAGTCCGGCCCTTGGCGCAGAGCGTTTCGCGACGGCGCCGCGGAAAGCTGTCTCGGCGCTGAAACAGCTCCGGGCGCTTCCCCGGCAGGCTTGACCCCATGGTCGGCGGGCCTGCTGTTGCACGGATGCAACACTGTCCGCCAGGTTCCCCCGGCGCTCACCTCCAAGCCCTTGATTGACAAGGAAAACGCAAAACCGGCACGCCCCATGCTCGCTCCCTGCCAACGCTGATTAGGGCTCAGCGCCAACGAAGGAAGCGCCATCATGTCGGGGAGTTCGCTACGCATCGTCGTTCCAGCGCTGCTGGTCATCGTCGGCTCCGTGCCGGTGAGCCTCCCCGCGCATGCGGCGGACGGTACGATCGTCGTCCAGCGCCAGGTCCAGCCACGGGTCGCCTACCGTCCGAGCATGGTGCCCGACCCACATCCCACCGTCGTCGACACCAACGTCTCCGCCGAGGTCAACGCCCTCGCCAACGGGGCGGCCAGCGGCAATACCGTGAGCCGCGAACTGGGCGATGCCGACTTCGCCATCGTGACCAGCGGTTCCGGGATTCGCAGCATGATTCTCACCGGAAGCGCCCTGCCGGGTTTCGCCAGCCAGCCGGCGAACCCGGCGACGGTCCAGGCCGTCGGCAACCTCGGCACCACCCACGGCGCGGGAGGCGGCGCCGGCGCAGGCCTCGCCGGGCAGATCAACGGCAGCCTCAAGCAGGGCCTGGCACCGCTGCAGATGCTCGGGGGTGGTCAATGAAGCGCCTGTCCGCCCTCCTCCTCGCCTTCGCCTGTATCGCGTCGCTCCAGGCCGACCCGCTGGCCTCACGCAATCGCGCCAGCATCGATGCCAGCGGCACCTACCGCGGCAACTTCGCCCTCAACCAGGCCGCCGGCGACGCCCAGCAACAGAGCAACGTTCGTGTCGTCGCGGTAGGCTCCGCGGCCCTCGTCGGCAGCGACCAGCGCCAGCATCTGCAACTCGACGCCAGCCAGCCGATCGCAGCCAGCGCCAGCATCTCGGGGGCGGCGCTGCGCGGCAGCGGCATCCTCGGCGTCAACCAGGGCGCCGGCCTCGGCAACCAACAGATCAACGCCTTCCGGCTGAGTCTCAGCAACGGCCCGGAAAGCCTGGATGACAGCGTTCTCGCGCAAAGCGTGGCGCTGACCAAAGTCTCCGGTTCGGCCACTCCGGTCCCGGGGGGACGCAGCGTCTCGACGGACGATCGCGCCTTCGCCGGGAGCAGCGGCGTGGTGCAGGTGAACCAGAGCGCTGGGGTGGGCAATCAGTCGATGAACACCCTCAGCGTCAGGGTCATGGAATGACTCTGCCAAGCCAACACAAGCCCAACACTAAGCACAGAAATGCAAGGAGAAACGCCATGAAAGCGACTATGGTCCTGACCCCGCTGGCCCTGGCAATGGCTGCAGTGCTGTCGGTATCGGCCTACGCCGGAAACGAAGGTGGCTGGCACCCGCCGAAACCCAACCCGCAGTCGAACAACAAGGGCGGAGCCACGGCCCTGGTGGTGGATACGCAGCAGAACTACAACAACAAGGTCAGCAACTTCGGCACGCTGAACAATGCCTCGGTGAGCGGCTCGATCAAGGATGCCTCGGGCAACGTCGGGGTCAACGTCGCCGCCGGCGACAACAACCAGCAGGCCAACGCCGCCGCGCTGGCCAGCGCCGACGCCAGCTTCGTGTTCGGCACCGCGACCGCCAGCACCAGCGTGCTGCAGAGCGGCTACGGCAATACGCTGAACAACTACTCCAACCCCAACACCGCATCGCTGAGCAACTCGGCCAACAACGTCTCGGGCAACCTGGGCGTGAACGTCGCCGCCGGCAACTTCAACCAGCAGAAGAACGACCTGGCCGCCGCCGTCTCCAACGGCCAGTACAGCACTGCCGGTAGCGCCGCGTCGCAGACCTCCACCGGCAACACCACCGTCAACAGCGCCAACTACGCCTATGGCGGCACCTACGTGTCGCTGAAGCTGAACGCCGACGGCAGCTACAAGGGCACCTCCGACCAGATCGGCGACGTCTACCTCGACACCTGGGAAGGCCAGACCCATCCGGGCGGCAGCAATACCGGCCACATCGACGTGGACAGCCAGGCCCAGGGCGCCAAGGACCTGAACCACGACGGCGGCGCGTTCGCCTTCAAGGAAAAGGGCGACGTCGACCTGAAAGGCACGGTGTCCGGCTTCATCCCGGCGATCGTCGGCTTCAAGACCCCGGTCACCAACAACGCCAGCCTGAGCAACTCGTTGCAGAACGTCTCGGGCAACGTCGGGGTGAACATCGCCGCCGGTGGCGGCAACCAGCAGAGCAACTCCCTGTCCATCGCCGCCGGTTGCAGCAGCTGCCCGGCCGGTGGCGAGAGCCTTGGCTTCTGATCCTGGCCCAGGGGTTCCGGCGCCAGCCGGAACCCTTTTCCATCCGACACAGGAACCGGCCATGCGCACGCTCATCCTTTCCCTGCTGCTGCTCGTCGACCTCACCGCCCAGGCGGCGACCCTCGGCTTTCCCGCCCTGCCCGGCGGCGGCCTGGTCTACAAGCAGGTGCAGAGCATCCGCGAGCGGCGCTTCGCCGACCTGGTCGAGCAGAAGACCGATTTCAGCTGCGGCGCCGCGGCCCTCGCGACCATCCTGGAGAAGGCCTACGGCGCCCCGCTCGACGAGCAGGCGGTGATCCAGGGCATGCTCGCCCACGCCGACCCGGAGATCGTCCGCACCCAGGGCTTCTCCATGCTCGACATGAAGCGCTACGTCGAATCCATGGGCATGCGCGCGCGCGGCTACCGCATCGAGGCGGCGCAACTGGAACAACTGAAGATCCCCGCCATCGTGCTGATGGAAATCCGCGGCTACAAGCACTTCGTCGTCCTGCAACGCACCCAGGGCGAGTACGTGTACGTGGGTGACCCGGCGCTGGGGCACAAACGCTACGCGCTGACAGAGTTCGCCAAGGGCTGGAACGGCATCGTCTTCGCCGTGATCGGCCAGGGATACGACCGCGGCAATCCGCTGCTGACGCCGCCCGAACCGCTGACCGCGCGCAATCGCCTGGACCGCTTCAAACCGGTCAGGGACGCCGAACTGATGGAGTTCGGCTTCATCCAGAGCGATTTCTTCTGATCGCAGGAGCCGGATGCTCCGGGAGCACGCCATGTACACGCACCACTGCTTCGTCCTCGCCTGCTGCCTGGGCGCTGCGCTGCCCGCCCCCGCCAGCGACCTCTTCGCCCCCGCCGAACTGAGCGACCAGGAGCTTTCCCAGTTGCGCGGGCGCTACGTGCTGCCGGGGCGGATCGTCAGCTTCGGGGTGACCATGAGCAGCACCTGGCAGAACGCCATCGGCCAGGTCCTCGGCGCACGCGTCGACCTGCAGGTGCGGCAGAACCTGGCGCGCCCGGTCCTCAACGTCACCCTGGTCGATCGGCCAGGCGACGCCCCGCCACCCGTCGCCGGCAACGGCCAGGTCCTCGGCGGCGCCGGACTGGCGCAGACCCAGGGGGTCAGCCAGAGCATCCGCACCGCCGGCGACCACAACAGCGCCAGCAATGGCGTCAGCATCGAGGTCCGCCACGGCGAGGCGCCGCCGCCACTGCCGGGCGGCACGCCGCTGGAAGGTGCGCTGGCCCTCAGCGGCGAGGCCGGCACGGTCAAGGTCACGCCGAACGGCGGCGCCCTGCAACTGGCGATCCAGGCCAGCGGCCAGGGCGCCAGCCTGCAAAGGCTCGGCGCCGGCGGCCTGGTGCAGAGCGTGGCGCTCAGCGGAAACCGCAACCTGGTGCAGAACCTGGCGGCGCTCGAGGTGATGCTCAAGGACCGGCCGGGCGCCGATCCGGCACTGAATTGCGCCTGGGAGCAATTGCGCGCGCTGCGCCCCAGCGGCTACTGAAAGTTGATCTAGTCTGAAATCACTGTGCTATCGGAAGGCCATAAAAACGGAACGGCAAACATGACCCAGACACTCTCGCTGCGAGCTGTCCTCTGCGCCACCACCCTGGTTTCCCCGTTCCTGGCGCAGGCCGCGACGGAGTCCGAGGTCGAGGCGCTGAAGAAGGAACTCCTGGAGCTGCGCCAACGCTACGAGGCCCAGCAGAACGCCCTGATGGTCCTCGAACAGCGCGTGCGCCAGGTCGAGGCGCAACCCCAGGCGCCGCAGCCGCAACGCCTGGTCAAGTCGATCCAGCCGCCGGCGCAGGCGCGCAACGACGCCAACGCGGTCGCCGGCACCTACGGCGCCAGCCTCAAGGACGATGGCGCGCCCGCGCCCAGCGTGGAAAACATCTACCAGGACGCCAGCGGCTTCTTCGGCGGCGGCACCTTCAGCCTGGAGACCGGCCTCACCTACAGCCACTACGACACCCGCCAGTTGTTCCTCAACGGCTTCCTGGCGCTGGACTCGATCTTCCTCGGCAACATCGGCGTGGACCAGATCGATGCCGACATCTGGACCCTCGACCTGACCGGCCGCTACAACTGGAACCAGCGCTGGCAGGTGGATATCAACGCCCCGGTGGTCTATCGCGAATCGACCTACCAGTCCGCCGGCGCCGGCGGCTCGACCTCGCAGATCACCGAGAAATCGGTGACCGGCGACCCACGCCTGGGCGACGTCAGCTTCGGCGTCGCCTACAAGTTCCTCGACGAAAGCGAGAGCACCCCGGACGCGGTGGTCAGCCTGCGGGTCAAGGCGCCCACCGGCAAGGATCCCTACGGCATCAAGCTGAAGCAGGTACCGGGCAACAACAACCTCAACGTGCCCGACGACCTGCCCACCGGCAACGGCGTCTGGTCGATCACCCCGGGCATCTCGCTGGTGAAGACGGTGGACCCGGCGGTGCTGTTCGGCAGCCTGTCGTATACCTACAACTTCGAAGAGTCGTTCGACGACATCAACCCGCAGCAAGGCGTGAAGACCGGCGGCAAGGTCAAGCTCGGCAACTGGTTCCAACTCGGCGTCGGCGTGGCCTTCGCGCTGAACGAGAAGATGAGCCTGTCGTTCTCCTTCTCAGAGCTGATCAGCCAGAAGAGCAAGGTCAAGCAGGACGGCCAGAGCTGGCAGACCGTCAGCGGCAGCGACGCCAACGCCGGCTACTTCGGCCTGGGCATGACCTATGCGGTGAGCAACAGGTTCAGCATCGTGCCCAGCCTGTCCATCGGCATCACTCCGGACGCGCCGGACTTTACCTTCGGCGTGAAATTCCCCTACTACTTCTGAGGGGCCACCGTTCGAGCCTGGGCATGCCCTACCCCTCGAAGGGATGCGTGAGCCTGGGAGCGATCCTCGCCTAGCTGCGCAGGGCGGATAACGCCGCAGGCGTTATCCGCCGGTAGCAACGGCACCGTCCCTCTCAAGCCTCGCCAGCGAGCGCCCGCTCGACTTCCTCGCGCGAGGGGATCGAGGTCTGCGCTCCGAGGCGGGTCACCGAGATCGCCGCGGCGGCCTGGCCGAAACGGATCGCCGCCGCCTCGTCGAGGCCGCGCGCAAGGGCCGCGGCGAAGCCGCCGACGAAGGTGTCCCCGGCCGCCGTGGTATCCAGCGCCTTGACCCGCGCCACCGGGAAATGCTCGACCCGCCCCTCGCCCACCAGCAGGGCGCCCTGTGCGCCGAGGGTGACGATCACCCTGCCGGCGCCCATTTCGCGCAGGCGCTCGGCGGCACGCCCGGCGCTCTCCAGGGAGTCCACCGGCAGGCGGCAGAGCAGTTCGCTTTCGGTCTCGTTGGGGACCAGGTAGTCCACCAGCGGCAGCCACTCCGCCGGCACGTCGCGGGTGGCCGGCGCCGGGTTGAGGATCACCGTCTTGCCCAGCGCATGGGCCCGGCGCAGCACATGGCCAACCGTCTCCAGCGGGCTTTCCAGTTGGCAGACTACCACCTGCGCCTGCTCCAGCAAGTGCTCGTGGCGCGCCAGCACGGCCGGCGACAGGTGGCCGTTGCCGCCGGCGACGATGACGATGGCGTTCTGGCTGCTGTCGTCGACCACGATCAGCGCCACTCCGCTGGACTCCCCGGCCACCCGCTCGACGCCCTGGCAGTCGATGCCCTCGGCCTGTAGCGCACGGTACAACTGGTCGCCGTAGGCATCGTCGCCAAGGCAGCCGATCATCGCCACCTCCGCGCCGAGACGCGCCGCGGCGACCGCCTGGTTGGCTCCCTTGCCGCCGGGAACGGTGATGAAGGACTGCCCGGCGAGGGTCTCGCCGCCCCGTGGCAGGCGCGGCGCGCGCACCACCAGGTCCATGTTCAGGCTGCCCACCACCAGTACTTTCGCTTGCATCGTTGCGTCCTTGTTCCAGCCTCTCTCTAGCGAGGGCGCCCCTGGCGCCCGGTTCAGACCCGCACCAGCGGCGGCGCGGTGGATTCGCGCAGGACCAGCGCCGGCGCCACCACCCGCCGCTGCATCGGCTCCTCGCGCTCGGCGATGCGTTGCAGCAGCAATTGCGCAGCGATCTCGCCAAGCAGGCGGATCGACTGGCCCACGGTGGTCAAGGCGGGAAACACGAAGCGGCTCAGCTCGATATCGTCGAAGCCGATCACCGACAGTTCGTGCGGCACCCTGATATTCAGCTCGGCCGCGGCGCGCAGCACGCCGATGCCGATCATGTCGTTGCCGGCGACGATCGCCGTCGGTCGCTCGCCCTCGCCGCCCAGCAGGCCGAGCGCCGCGTGGTAGCCGCCGGGGCTGCTGAACTCGCTTTCCAGCAGCCACTGCGGGCGCACCTCCAGGCCGGCCTTGGCCATCGCCCGCCGGTAGCCCTCGACCCGCAGCGTCGAGACCTTGGTCGACAGCGGCCCGCCGATGCAGGCGATGTCGCGATGGCCCAGTTCGAGCAGGTGGCGGGTCGCCAGGTAGGCGCCCATCTCATGGTCGATCTGCACCCGGTCGGCTTCCACGCCTTCCACCTCGCGGTCGACGATCACGGTCGGCGTGCGCATGTTCGCCAGTCCCTTGGCCAGCGCGCCGTCGCCGCCGGCGGACGCCAGGACCAGGCCGTCGATGCGTTTCTCCTGGAGCACGCGCAGGTAGTTGGCCTGCTTCTGCGGGTTGTCGTCGGAGTTGCAGAGGATCACGCAGTAGCCGTTGCGCTCGCAGCAATCCTCGATGCCGCGCGACAGCTCGGCGAAATACGGGTTGGTACTGTTCGGCACCAGCAGGCCGATGATCGAGGTGGTGCGCACCTTCAGCGAGCGCGCCACCGCGCTGGGCACGTAGTGCAGCTGCGCGATGGCGTCCTCGACCTTCTTGCGCACCGCGTCGCTGACCGGCCGCGTCCTGTTCACCACATGCGATACGGTGGTGAAGGAAACCCCCGCCATCGCCGCCACGTCCTTCATTGTCGCCATCGTTCAGCCCTGTCTGCGGGCGCGATGGCTGCGATAGGTATCCAGCACCACCGCTACCACGATCACCGCCCCGGTAATGATTCGTTTGGTCGGCTCCGACGCACCGATCTGCGCCAGCCCCGCCGCCAATACGGAAATGATCAGCACGCCGAAGAAGGTGCTGACCACCGAACCTCGCCCGCCCATCAGGCTGGTGCCGCCGATCACCACCGCGGCGATGACCTGGAGTTCCAGGCCGACCCCGGCGTTGGGATCGGCCGCTTCCAGACGCGAGATCTGGAACAGCGCGGCCAACCCGGCGAGCAGCCCCATCAGGGCGAATACTGCAATCTTATAGGGTTTCGGGTTCACACCGGCCAATCGCACCGCTTCTTCGTTGGTGCCGATGCCGATCAGGTAGCGGCCGAACACCGTGCGGGTGAGCACCGCCTGGGCGGCGAACATCACCAGCAGGGCGATCACGAAGGCCGGCGAGATGCCGAACGCCAGCGGATTGGACAGCCAGGCATAGGCGTCGCCGATATAGGCCGTGCGCGAGTCGGTCATCTGGTAGGCCAGCCCACGGGCCATCTCCAGCACCCCGAGGGACACGATGAACGAGGGAATCCGCCAGGCCACCGTGATCGAACCGGTGACGCAGCCGGCCAGGGTCGCGCAGGCCATCCCGAGCATCGCCGCCGGCAGCACGCCCCAGCCCCAGCCGAGCGTCGCCAGGCTTACCGCCGAGGCCGCCAGGGCCAGCACCGAGCCTACCGAGAGATCGATGCCGCCGACGATCAGAATGAAGGTCATACCCACCGCCAGCACCACCAGATCGGGGATCTGGTTGGCGATGGCGAGGAAGGTGCCATAGCTGAGGAAGTGGCTGCTCAGCGCCGAGAACAGCGCGATCATCGCCAGCAGCGCGCCGGCCAGGCCGAGGTAGGTGCCCAGGCCGAAATAGTTGCCGCGTCGCAGGGTTGGCGCTGCGGCGGCGGTAGCGGAAGACGTCGGGTCGCTCATTTCTGGTTCCTTGCGTTGCGTGTTCACGACGTCGCCAGCAGCGCGTCGCGTTTCTTGTAACCGGCGAAGGCCGCCGCCAGCAGCGCGTCCTGGGTCCAGGCGTCGCGCTCGAAGGTGTCCACCATACGTCCCGCCGAGAGCACGCCGATGCGATCGCAGATCAGCATCAGCTCGCGCAGGTCGCTGGACACCACCACCAGAGCCTTGCCCCGGCGGGTCAACTCGGCGAGCAAGGCATAGATATCGAACTTCGCGCCGACATCGATGCCACGGGTCGGCTCGTCGAACAGCAGCACCTGGCAGTCGCGCTCCAGCCAGCGGCCGATCACCACCTTCTGCTGGTTGCCGCCGGACAGTTCGCCCACCGCCTGCGCGGTGTCCGCGCAGCGCACCCGCAGCGCCTCCACCTGGCGCCGCGCCAGGGCTTCCTCGCGGCGCCGGTCGATCACCCCGTGGCGCGCCAGCGCCGGCAGGTTGCCCAGGGCCAGGTTGGCGCTGATCGACTGGTCCAGCAGCAGGCCCTCGCCCTTGCGGTCCTCGGTGATCAGCGCCACCCCCTGGCGCACCGAGTCGGCCGGCGAACGCAGGCTCAGGCGCTGCGGCGGATCGCCGAGCAGGACCTGCCCACCGTCGGCGCGGTCGGCGCCGTAGATCAGGCGCAACAATTCGGTGCGCCCGGAGCCGATCAGTCCGGAAATGCCGAAGATCTCCCCCGCGCGCACCTCGAACGACACCTCATGCACCTTGCCGCGCCGGCTCAGCCGCTCCACCCGCAGCAGCGGCGCACCGGTCTGCCGTGGGCCCAGGTCGAAGCGCTCGCCCAGTTCGCGGCCGACCATCAGAGTCACCAGTTGGTCGGCGTCGTAGCGCTCGATCGGCTCGACGCAGACCAGGCGGCCATCGCGCAACACCGCGATGCGCTGCGAAATCCGCGCCAGTTCCTCCAGTCGATGGGAGATGTAGACGATCGCCACGCCGCGTTCGCGCAGCCGCTCGACCTGCTCGAAGAGCATGTCCACCTCGCGCGCGGTAAGCATCGCCGTGGGTTCGTCGAGGATCAGCAAGCGGCAGTCGCCGATCAGGTTGCGGGCGATCTCGACCATCTGCTGGTGGCCGATGCCGAGGTCGCCGACCAGCGTGTCGGGATCGATCGCCTCCAGGCCGACCTGGGCCATCGCCTCGCGGGCCGCCGCGCGCAGGCGCCGACGGTCGATCCAGCCGGCGCGCCGGGGCAGGTCGTGGAGGAACAGGTTCTCCGCCACCGACAGGGTCGGCAGCAGGTTCAGTTCCTGCATCACCATGCGCACGCCCAGCGCCTCGGCCTCGCGGCGGCTAGCGGGGGCGTAAGGCCGGCCGAGGAGCTCCAGGCTGCCGGCGCCGGGACGTTCCAGGCCGCCGACGATCTTCGACAAGGTGCTCTTGCCGGCACCGTTCTCGCCGGTCAGGGCCAGAACCTCGCCGCCGAACAATTGCAGGTCGATCTCCGCCAGCACCGGCTGCACGTAGGTCTTGCCGACCCCGCGGATGCTCAGCAGCGGCAATGCGTCGCTAGACATGGGAAGGCTCCATCGGACGGCTCAGGGCGCAGTCACCAACTCGACAGGCGTCTCGACCACGCCGTCCTTCTCATGTTCCGGGGTTTGCCCGGCGAGTAGCTTGAGCGCGGTCTGGATACCGAACACCGCCTGCTTCGCGGCGAACTGGTCGGCAGTGGCCAGCACCCGGCCATCCTTGAGCATCGGCTTGATCGCCTGGATATTGTCGTAGCCGACCACCTTCACCTGCCCGGCGCGGCCCGCCGCGCGCACCGCCGATACCGCGCCGAGGGCCATGCTGTCGTTGCCGGCGAGCAGCGCCTTGAGGTCCGGATGCTCGTTGAGCATCGCCGAAGCCACCGCGTTGCCCTTCTCGATTTCCCAGTTGCCCGACTGCAAGGAGACGATCTTCATCCCCGCCGCGTCCATCGCATCCCTGAAGCCGGCGGTGCGCTGCTGGGCATTGGTGGTCGTGGAGACCCCTTCGATGATGCCGACCTCGTCGCCGGCCTTCAGTCGCTTCGCCAGGTACTCGCCGACCAGCCGCGCACCCTTGCGGTTGTCGGGACCGACGAAGGGCACGCCGATCTTCTTCGCCTGCAGCACCTGCGGGTCGAAGCGGTTGTCGATGTTGACCACCACGATGCCGGCGTCCAGCGCTTTCTTCACCACCGGCACCAGCGCCTTGGAATCGGCCGGCGCGATCACCAGTGCGTCGACCCCGGACACGATCATCTGCTCGACGATGCGGATCTGGCTGGAGGTATCGGTCTCGTCCTTGATGCCGTTGGAAACCAGTTCGAACCGGTCGGCATGCTCCTTCTGGTAGGCCTTGGCGCCGTCCTCCATGGTCAGGAAGAACTCGTTCGCCAGCGACTTCATCACCAGCGCGATCCTGGGCTTCTCGGGAGTTTCCGCGTGGACGGCGGACAGGGGCAGGAGCGAGGAACAGGCAGTCAGCACAACGGCAGCCAACAGGCGCCGGGAAGCGACCCGCTTCATGGTGTATCCTCCAGCTTTTCTTATCGTTGTATTGAGGCTTTTCCAGGAGATTATCCAGACGCAAACGTTTGCGTTAAGTGAATATGCGTCGATCTGACAGATTCTGTCAATCGCCACGAGCAACTGTCGCGAACCGGTCGGGATCGGTTGGATTCTAGTTCGCTACGGCTGGGAAACGCAGGATATTTTGCCTGGCCGGCAGATCTCCCGCCGCCCACTCAGCGCAACCGGTGCTTGTGCAACAGGCGGTAGAAGGTCGGCCGCGACACCCCGAGCATCCGCGCGGCCACGCTGAGGTTGTCGCCGTAACGGGCCAGCGCATCACACATCGCCTGGCGCTCGGCGCAGAGCTTGTAGACCTCCAGGCTGGACAACGGCGGGCCGTCGCCGCGCGCGCATTCCAGGCCGAGGTCCTGGGCCTCGATCTGCTTTCCCTCTGCCAGGACCAACCCGCGACGTACCCGGTTGGCCAGTTCGCGGACATTGCCCGGCCAGGCGTGCATCGCCATCGCCGCCAGCGCGTCCTCGCTGAAGCGGCGCGGGCGGCGGCCGGTCTCCAGGCTGTAGAGCCGGGAGAAATGCTGGGCCAGCAGCGGCAGGTCCTCGCTCCGTTCGCGCAACGGCGCGGTGCCGACCTGCAGGACGTTGAGCCGGTAGTAGAGGTCCTCGCGGAACGTCCCGGCATCGATCGCCGCCTCCAGGTCGACATGGGTCGCCGCCAGCACCCGCACGTCCACCTCGACCGGCCGGCTACCGCCGACCCGCTCGATCTGCTGTTCCTGGAGAAAGCGCAACAGGTTGGCCTGCAACTCCAGCGGCAGGTCGCCGATCTCGTCGAGGAACAGGGTGCCGCCGTCGGCCGCCTCGATCCGCCCGACCTTGCGCTGGTGCGCGCCGGTGAAGGCGCCCTTCTCGTGGCCGAACAGCTCGGACTGGATCAGGTGCTCGGGAATCGCCCCGCAGTTGATCGCGACGAACGGCCTGTCCGCGCGCCGCGACTGCCGGTGCAGGGTACGCGCGACCAGTTCCTTGCCGGTGCCGCTCTCGCCCCGGATCAGTACCGGCGAGTCGGTCGGCGCCAGCTTCGCCAGCAGCCGGCGCAGGTCGCGTACGGCCAGGCTCTCGCCGAGCAGTTCGTGCTCGCCCTCGGCATCGCCGGGCACCGTGCCGCGCCCGCGCAGGCGGGCCATGCCAAAGGCGCGGCCGAGGGTCACCTGCACCCGCGCCATGTCGAACGGCAAGGTATGGAAGTCGAAGAACCATTCGCAGACGAAATCGCCGACGCCATTCACCGGCAGGGTGTCCGGGCTGAGCACGGCGATCCACTCGGTGCCGCTGCGGCTGATCAGGTCCTTCACCGTCTCCGGCCGCTCCAGGTGGAACGGCCGCAGGCGCAGCAGGCCGACGTCGCAGGCGCGTTCGCGCGCCGTTTCCAGCGCGCAGCTGTCCACTGCCCAACCCGCCTCGCGAAGTCCCGGCAACAGGCGCCGGCAATCGTCGCACGGGTCCACCACCAGCAGACGGCGGAGGTTCGATGCATCTGGCATGTGTGCTCCTTTGCGGCGCCAATTCTTTGAGCCGTCATAAAAACGGCATGTTGGCGCTCTGAAAGGAAAATCTAGCAATTTTTTGACGCGCGAAAGTGAATCTTTGTTTATATCGCCAATGCCGAAATCGTCTTATCAGTCGTAGCCGCGACGCTTGACTTCCAGGCGCCGGACGAACTCCTCCAGGACCAGCTTGTAGAGGTCGTCGCCGAGGTAGACATCTTCCACCCCGCAGTCGATGTTCGGGTTGTCGTTCACCTCGATCACCACCACCTTGTCGCCGGCCTGCTTCAGGTCCACCCCGTAGAGGCCGTCGCCGATCAGATTGGCGGTCTTCACCGCCAGCTCCACCACCTTGCGCGGCGCCTCGTGCACGGGCATGGTGCGGAAATCGCCGCTGACCTCCTCGGCGTCCGGGCTGTGGTGGTAGATCTGCCAGTGGCCCTTGGACATGAAGTACTGGCAGGCGAAGATCGGCTTGCGGTTGAGCACGCCGATACGCCAGTCGTACTCGGTATAGAAGAACTCCTGGGCAAGGATCAGCACCGAGCGCTCGAACAGCTCGGCGCTGGCCGCCAGCAACTGCTCCTGGTCCTCCACCTTGATCACCCCGCGCGAGAAGCTGCCGTCGGGAATCTTCAGCACCAGCGGGAAGCCCAGGCGCTCGCCGACCTTCTCCAGTTCCTGCGGGTTCTCCTTGTAGAGAATCTCCGTGGCCGGCATGCCCAGCTTGTGGCTGCGCAGCAGGTCGGCCAGGTACACCTTGTTGGTGCAGCGCAGGATCGACACCGGGTCGTCCATCACCACCAACCCTTCGCTCTCGGCCTTCTTGGCGAAACGGTAGGTGTGATCGGCGACATTGGTGGTCTCGCGGATGAACAGCGCGTCGTACTCGGCGATCCGCGAATAGTCCTTGCGCTCGATCAGGTCGACGTCGATGCCGAGGCTGCGGCCGACCCGCACGAAGTTCTTCAGCGCCTTGGCATCGGAAGGCGGGAACGCCTCGCCGGGGTCGTGGAGGATCGCCAGGTCGTAGCGGAACGGCTTGCGCGAACGCGGCTTGCGCCAGATCTGCCGGCTGAAGCTGTCCAGGGCGTTGGCGAAGAGGTCTTCCTGGTCCTCGCGCAGCTTGTGGATGGCGCCGGGCTTGATGCCCTCGATGTGCCAGGTGCGGTTGCGCTTGAACTCCACCAGCAGCAACGGGCAGGGAAACGCCTCGAACAGTTGTCGCGCCAGGTCCTGCAGCGGCTCGATATCGGTACGGCCGAAATACAGGGTCAGGGTGAAACCATCGGTGCTGCCGTAGGGGTGCGCGGCCAGGGCCTTGTCCAGGGTGCGATCCAGATCTTCCAGGACCAGGCTGTACAGCGACTTCCTGGCCAGCTCGCTGATCGTCCGCACCGAGGGGATCACCTTGTGCCCGCGCGCCTCGGCGAGCAGCGAGCAGTAGTAGCCATGGCGCAGGTACTTGTAGTGCCGGCACAGGTTGATCACCTGGACCCGCTTGCCAGTGTCGTCGTCGATGGGCAGTTCCAGGTATTCCTGGGCGGTGACCACATCCTCGCTGGGGTAATAGGACGTCCAGTCTTCCTTGCGTTCCACGATGATGAACAGCTTGCTCACGACACCTCCCGGGGTGACAGCGAAACCACGGCGCATTCGGAACCGGCTTGCCGGCGCACGCATCCCGGCCAATACTCGGCGGGAATCCCTTGCGAAACCGCTCTATGGCGCCTGCCAGCAAACCGAAGCGTACAGCACCCATTACAGCACGCCCGCGCGGAAGTTCCCGCCCGCGGCCGTGGAGACCGCTATGAACCTGACCCTCCGCCCGGCCGGTGTGGACGACCTGTCCGCCCTGGTCGAGCTGGAAAACCGCTGCTTCGACTATGATCGCCTGTCCCGCCGCAACTTCCAGTGGATGCTCACCCGCGCCCACGCCAGCCTGACGGTAGCCGAGGGCGACGGCGGCGTGCTCGGCTACGCCCTGGTGCTGTTCCACGAAGGCACCTCGCTGGCCCGCCTCTACTCCATCGCCATCGACCCGCGCGCCCGCGGCATCGGCCTCGGCCAGAAGCTGCTGGAAGCCGCCGAGCAGGCCGCGCGGGACAACGACCGCGCCTACATGCGCCTGGAAGTGCGCCCGGACAACCGTGGCGCCATCGCCCTCTACGAGCGCAACGGCTACCGTCCCTTCGCCACCGTGCGCGACTACTACGAGGACCACAGCGAAGCGCTGCGCTTCGAGAAACGCATCCGCAACCCCGGCCACGACCAGCGCCGCCACGTGCCCTTCTACCGGCAGACCACCGATTTCACCTGCGGCCCGGCCTGCCTGCTGATGGCCATGGGCGCGCTGCAACCGGAGCGCCAGTTGACCCGCCGCGAGGAACTGCGCCTGTGGCGCGAGGCGACCACCATCTACATGACCGCCGGGCACGGCGGCTGTAGCCCCCAGGGCCTGGCGCTGGCCGCCTGGCGGCGCGGCTTCCGGGTCAAGCTGGTGCTGTCCGCCAGCGGCCCGCTGTTCCTCGACGGCGTACGCAACGAAGACAAGAAGGCGGTGATGCGCCTGGTCCACGAGGACTTCTGCGAGGAACTGGACGCCTCGGGCGTCGAGCAGAAACGCTCGGCCAGGCTCGACATCCCGCGCCAGCTGGCCAGGGGCGGCCAGCCGCTGGTGCTGATCAGCAGCTACCGCCTGACCCGCTCCAAGGCCCCGCACTGGGTGCTGGTCACCCACTACGACGAGGACTTCGTCTACCTCCACGATCCCGACGTCGACCACAGCCAGCACCGCCAGCCGCTGGATTGCCAACACATCCCGGTAAGCCACGCCGAGTTCGACAAGATGAGCCGCTTCGGCCGCAGCAAGCTGCGCGCGGCGGTGATCCTGTTCAACCCGGAATGATCCGCATCGCCCCGCCCTGCGGCGGGGAGATGTTCTCGCCTATCAATCAATTCCATCGATAGTGGCTAGTGAGACTATCCATTTTTCATTCGCCAACGCCGATGTTTACATAGTCGCCAGATCCCCGAATAACCAGAACGGAACTGGAGACGACACCATGAGCTACTCCGCCAAATCCTTCTCGGCCCTGATCAATGCCATGCGCGCCGACGGCATCACCCGCCTGGAACAACTGGCCCGCCAGCCCTTCCGCAACGCCCAGGGCTTCTGGAGCGCGGAGGCGAAGAAATGAAAGCCCTGCTCGACCGCCGTACCGATCCCACCTGGATGCTCTACGCCGCAATCATCGCCTGGCTGGCCTTCTCCGGTCTCTGACCGGCAGGCCGCTGGCGCCTCGCCCTGCCGTTCCAAGACGCTCCGGCGTCCCGCCTTTCTCCGGTGAAATACCGAGCTTTCGTCGTCAACATCGCCAGGCGAGGCCTGAGCAAACGTTTCACCCGTTCGCTGTCAAGAAAACCTTGTCAAAAAAGCTGATAGCAGCTTGCCAATATGCCAACGCCTTGGCATAACGGTGCCCAAAAAAGGCCTACAAGGACGTTCCTGATGCGCACCGTGAAAAAGGCTCTGCTGGTTGTCGGCGTGATCGTGCTGGCGGTCGTCGGGGTGGTAGTCTACTACGTCGCCAATCCCAACCTCCCCCACTACCAGGCGCCGAGCGAGGTACGCTACCTGCCGCAATGGCAGGACGAAGCCCGCCAGCGCTTCTACTACACGCCCCAGGGTACCCTGGTGAAAGGCCTGCACTACGACTGGTTCACCGCCCTCGAACTGCCCTTCTCCGAAGAACCCTTCGCCGCCCCCGAATACCTCGCCCGCTTCGGCTTCCTCGTCGATCCGCAGCAGAAGGCCAGCGACCTCAACCCCGGCAACCTGCCGGTGGGCTTCAGCCAGCACCGCGACGAGAAGACCGGCACCCGCTACCTGGACATCACCTGCGCCGCCTGCCACACCGGCGAACTGCGCTACCAGGGCAAGTCGCTGCGCATCGACGGCGGCGCCGCCATGCACTCCATCGCCGCCACCGTGCCGACCCTGCGCGGCGGCGCCTTCGGCCAGGCGCTCGGCGCGAGCATGGCCGCCACCTACTACAACCCGTTCAAGTTCAACCGCTTCGCCAGGAAAGTCCTCGGCGAACGCTACGAACAGGACAAGTCGCAACTGCGCGCCGACTTCAAGGCCGTGCTCGACACCCTCCTGCGCACCGCCTGGAACGACACCCGCCGCCACCTCTACCCCACCGAGGAAGGCCCCGGCCGCACCGACGCCTTCGGGCGCATCGCCAACAGCGTCTTCGGCGATGCCATCGACCCGGGCAACTACCGCGTCGCCAACGCCCCGGTGAGCTATCCGCAGGTCTGGGACATCTGGAAATTCGACTGGGTGCAATGGAACGGCTCGGCCATGCAGCCGATGGCGCGCAATATCGGCGAGGCCCTCGGCGTCGGCGCGCGCCTGCAGATCTTCGACGAGCACGGCCAGCCGCTGCGGGGCGAGCAGCGCTACGCCTCCAGCGTACGCCTGCACGACCTGCACGCCCTGGAAGAAACCCTGCAACAACTGAAACCGCCGACCTGGCCGGAAGACCTCTTCGGCCGCATCGACTTGCAACGCGCCTCCCAGGGCCGCGCCCTGTTCGAAGCCAACTGCGCCTTCTGCCATGCACCCAAGGTGCAACCGGCGGAATACGCCGCCCCCGGACGCAATCCCGAGTGGCGCATGCACATGGTGCCGACCGAGGTGATCGGCACCGATCCGACCACCGCCGACAACATCGCCGACCACCGCTACGACCTGCGCAAGCTCGGCTGGAGCGTCGACGAACTGGCGCGGATGAACGTCCAGCTGATCGGCGCCGATCCGCAGCAACTCGACCTCTCGCAACTGTCCTCGGCCAAGGGCCTGGCCTACATCACCGCCTTCGTCGAGCAGCGCGCCTACCGGGACGCCGGCATCCCGCCGGAACAGCAGAAGACCATGAACGGCTTCGACCTGCCGATCGGCGTACAGGAACTGCGCGCCTACAAGGCCCGCCCGCTGGACGGCGTCTGGGCGACCCCGCCGTTCCTGCACAACGGCTCGGTGCCCAACCTGTTCCAACTGCTCTCCCCGGCCGCCGAACGCTCGCCGCAGTTCTACGTCGGCACCTTCGAATTCGATCCGAAATTCGTCGGATTCCGCACCGAGAAATTCCCCGGCGGCTTCCTCCTCGACACCCGTCTCACCGGCAACCGCAACAGCGGCCACGAATTCCGCGACGGCTGCCGGCAGAACGGCGTGATCGGCCGCGCCCTCAGCCCGGAAGAACGCTGGGCGCTGGTGGAATACCTGAAGGTGCTCGGCAACCCCGAATTCGAGCGCCGCCTGGTCCCGGCCCAGACCCCACCCTGGACGCCCGGCCCGAAATGCCCGGCGCCGGAGCAACGGACCGTGCAACGCTGAACCTGGGAAATGGAGAAGCGCGAGGCATGGCGCCGCCGCCCCTCTCCACCCCGAGCAGCCCCTCTCCCTTCAGGGGGGACGCCTAGCCAGAGGACGGGGAGAAGCAATCGTGGCGCACTCCCCGCCCAAGAAGAATAAAAGCCCACAGCCAACGCACACCACCAAGGACACCCACTCCATGCGCGCACTCCTCACCCACGCCTGGCTGTTCCTCGGCAAATGGCTCGGCCGCCTGCTCCTCCTGCTGCTGGCCGTCGGCCTCGGCGGCTGGGCCATCGGCAGCCTCTACTACGCCTGGAAATTCTCCGGCCCGGTGTCCGCGGAAGAGCAGATCGCCCCGGACGAAGCCCGCATCACCCAGGCGATCATCCAGGACGCCATCCGCGTGGTCGAACAGCACCGCGACAACACCCGCGTCCTGCGCGATGCCCACGCCAAGGCCCACGGCTGCGTGAAGGCCGAATTCAAGGTACGCGCCGACCTCGACCCGACCCTGCGTCGCGGCGTGTTCGCCGAAGCGGGCAAGAGCTGGAACGCCTGGGTGCGCTTCTCCAACGGCAACGCCTACCCGCAGTTCGACAGCAAGAACGACGCGCGCGGCATGGCCATCAAGCTGCTCGACGTGCCCGGCGAAAAACTCCTGCCCGGCCGCGGCCATGACGGCGAGCAGGACTTCGTCATGTTCAACCAGCCGGTGTTCTTCATCCGCGACATCGCCGAATACCGGCAGAACTTCGCCGCCCAGGCCGACGGCAAGAAAGCCCTGGCCTTCTTCCCCAACTGGAACCCCGCCAGTTGGGAACTGCGCCACCTGCTGATCGCCCTGCGCACCCTCGCCCCCGCCCCGGACAGCCCGCTGCACGCCGGCTACAACGGCATCTCGCCGTACAAGCTGGGCGAACACAACATCAAGTTCCGCGTCGTCCCCGCCCCGGAGAAGTGCCCGGCCTACCAGCTACCGAAGCAGAACCAGGACCTGCCCAACTTCCTCCGCGCCGCCCTGTACCAGCAACTCTCCATCGACCGCACCCCCGCCTGCTACGCCTTCCAGGTGCAGCGCCAGGACCCGGCCAAGTACATGCCCATCGAAGACACCAGCGTCGAATGGAAGGAGTCGGACGCGCCCTTCGCTACCATAGCCGACATCATTGTGCCAGCTCAGGATTTTGATAGCCGGGAACAGAACCTGTTCTGTGACAACCTCTCGTTCAACCCCTGGCACGCGCTGCCGGAGCATCGGCCGATCGGCGGGATCAACCGGTTGCGGAAGGCGGTTTACGAGGCGGTCAGTGGGTATAGGTTGGGGAGGAATGGGTGAGGGTTTAGGGGGAGGAATGCTTGGTGTTACGTTGATCGGGAATGGCCGGAATCGGCCAAAAGCGGACCGTCAGAAGACACCTATAAAAGCGTGGGCAATTAAAAATTGGAAACTTCTAACTATGGCCAAATCTATGAATAGCCCCCTGAGTCCTGATGTATTTGTTATGGACTTTGAAAGAACTGAAAACTCCGACGAATTGCACGGGATTTTTGGTAGGGCTCTTATAGTTGCAACACGATTTTATTCGATGTGTGAGGCTGCTGCAATTACGACAAAAATCAAAGGGAGCTTAGTTAGAGAGTCTGTGTGCAGCGACATTGAGTATAAAGATTTTGTGTCTAAATTAATTGAAAGACATGCCACCCTCAACAGTAACATTCAATCCCTTGGGCTGCCCAAGGGTGCATCCGAAATTCTTCACTCGGCAAGAGAGGCCAGAAACTATGTTGCTCATGAACTTACAAGAGGTAAAGTGGGCTGCCTGGATACTAAAGTGAATGAAAATATTCTAATTTGTGAAGTTTCTGAGTTGGTTGAGAAAATAGTGTATGGTGACGTTGTTATCTCAATTTTGATTTCGAGGCAAAGTAATGATCCGCTACCAATAAATTATTCAATTGAGAATTATAAGGAAAAAGTAATTAAATGGGTGACTGAAAGGTGAAAAATAAAAAGCGCTAGGTGGCTTCATCGTGCGACTAAGTTTGGTATTTGTGACCGGCGAATTCTGGCCGTTAGCGGCCCTTAGCCAAAGGCAGCTTTGGGTCGAAAGCGGTCACTTGCGAACGGCGGCTTTCGACCTGCCGATCGGAGTCGGTAGAATCGACTGAACTTGCTCACCACTAGTCCTAGGGCGTCTTCGGAGGACGTTAGGTGTTTATAGTATGGTGACATTATCCTTGTGTGATAGGCTGCGAAGGTCGTGCTTCACGATTCTTGATGGCCCAAGGCCTAGGGTGGTCTATTCAACGAACCATCTTCGTGTGCTGACGCACTACATAGCTTACTGTTAATTTCGTGCATTAATGCATAGCTGAAAAATATTGACTAGCATGCAAAAATAACTCCGCAAAACAACATTAAATTTAAAGATGGACAAGGACGAGTCTAATGAACTTCTTCGAGATTGATAAAAATACCGATTTGGATACCTTGCATCCAAAGTTTAATGACTTGTGCAACCAGTTTGGCTACATGGGGGCCAAGGAGGTAATCTCTGGCTGGGGACAGGATTTTCATGACAAAGATAAGAAGGCAAAAACTGAATTCCAAACAACCTTCCATTCAACGTTCTGGGAGTTGTACCTTCATGCTGTACTTAAGGAACTAGGTTTTACTCAATGCACCTTGCATAGCCGGCCGGACTTCATCATTAAAGAGCCTGCCAATTTTTACATTGAAGCCGTAGTTTCTGAAATTCGCAAAGACGGAAAGTCCGAAGAGCATAGAACGATTGAGGATGTCGAACGGAACTTGCATCCTATTTCTACCCGCGAAGAATTTGCTGAGCTTATTGATGAAGCCATTGTCCGGCACTCTAGCGCCTTCTTTTCTAAGCTAAAGAAATATCGTGGATTTGAAAATAAAGGCAAAAAAACCAAGGGTTACGTTGAATGTGACTGGATCGATCAAAACACACCGTATATTATAGCAATTTCTTCTTATGATCAAATTTCGTATGGCCGAGAATTCACCTACTCGATGAATGCCTTGCTTTACGGTCAGTATTTCGATCCACTGACTAAAAAGTACGCAAGTAAATCCTCAATTAAAAAACCAGGAACAAATGCAGACATAAACCTGGGATTATTTACTGACGCCTCACACCATGAAGTTTCCGCTGTGATTTTCAGCAGCACGCTAACCCTGGGAAAGCTCGTCTCTCTCTACAAATCCAACAACCCCACCTTCGACAGTATCTTAAATGTCAGGTATGTTACTGAGCAACCTCACTTTCGGCTACATGAGGTTACTTCGGACAACCCGGAGACCTTGCTGGACGGCCTGTATGTGTTCCACAACCCATATGCCAGCAACCCTCTTGATATAGAGCTATTTTCCCAGTTGGCTCAGTTCTCCAGGGATGCCTGTGGGTGCTACCAGCAAGGAAATCATCCACTCATAGTCTCGCGATTTCACACCAATATCTTACCTCCTTTGTTAATCGACCAGTTGAAGACAGAGACCTTCGAGAGGTTCAACCCCGAATACTGTGCGAAAGAGCTAAGGAAAGTGGCCAATATCAGGAAAAAAAGGGAGGGCGCAAAGTCTCAAAAAAAGCAAACGAGGAAAATTGCGAAAGCCTCTCGCAAACGCAACAGATAGCGGGCGCGTCAATAGTTGACGCACAGGCTCAAACGGGCCAGATCTATTTTTGAGGGATATGAGGTTTGAACTAAATCTGCCCCCTTATCCCTCTATTTCTTGGTTGTAGGCGTTTACTTGCAGCTTATGACCATCAGTTGCCCATTTTGAACGACCGCTATGGGTCGTTAGCTGCCCGCCGCAAAGGGCAGCTATGGGTCGACAGCAGCCATCTCCGACTGACCGCTAACGACCCAAAGCAGTCGTTGGCGACGGGCTGCTTCCGGCTAGAAGCTGTCATCGCCTGCTTGTTGAAGGGGCGGCTTTAGCCGGCACTCGAACCAATTGTCATGATATGACATAGAGGATAAGGGAGTAGTCTCCGTTATCACTTTTGTAAGGCTGTCCGAGTCTTGAGAAACCAAAATCTCTGAATAAGTGGTGCATAGCCGCGTTGTTTTCTCGTGTAGTCGCAAAGCATGCGACACCAGCTAGCAACTCTTTGATTTCTTCCATTAAGGCCCGACTGTAACCTTTGCCTCTTGCAAGGCTGGATACATAAATCCAGCCTAGCTCATATTGGTATTTGTTTGGCTCTGCAGCGTTAGATTTTTTAAAAACTCTAGCTTTATATTTAGTGCTAGGATTTTTTATTGCACCTATAGCAACACACTCACCATCATTGATGAAGATAAGTTTTTCTGCGCTCTGGATCCGCTGACGCAAACTGTAGTGGTCTACTGATCCCGGACACCGATTTAGGCGAAAATCCTCGCCGTG